>Ga0070741_10000993_pt1 | contig 92478 bp, 85 predicted proteins | sample Coa_R1_4_FD_66440 | JGI IMG/M metagenome (GOLD analysis project Ga0070741, IMG submission 66440) | Surface soil microbial communities from Centralia Pennsylvania, which are recovering from an underground coalmine fire - Coalmine... | ecosystem: Environmental > Terrestrial > Soil > Unclassified ...
CCCTGGCTGATCCATCGCCTCGCCTACCGGCGGACGAATCACCGCAACCTGCACGTTCGCGGCTACAAGGAGGAGGGCACGACGACGACGCCGTTCGACATGGTCATGCTCAACGACCTCGACCGCTTCCACCTGGTCATGGACGTGATCGACCGGGTGCCAGGGCTCGCCAGCAGAGCCGCGCGGCTCCGCCAGCGCATGCAGGACGAGCGCGTCCGCTGCCGCGCCTGGACGCGGGAGCACGGCGAGGACCATCCGGACGTCCGCGACTGGACCTGGCCCGGCTGAGGCGGCGGACGCTCGCTTCTGCCGGCCTCCGTCCGGACGTGAGCTACGACCCCATCCTGGTCGTCAACGCCGGCTCGACGAGCCTGAAGCTGCACCTGGTCGAGGGCGGCGAGTCGCAGCCGATCGGCTCGCTCGCCGAGGCCGCCGGCTGCGCGGCGGCGGCGCACCGGGTCGTCCACGGCGGTCCCCGCTTCACCGAGCCGGTCGTGATCGACGACGCCGTCGAGCGGGAGATCCGGGCGCTCGAGCCGATCGCGCCGCTCCACAACGCGCCCGCGCTGCGCGGCATCGCCGACGCCCGCCGCGCTCTGCCGGGGATCCCGCACGTCGCCGTGTTCGACACCGCCTTCCACGCCACCATCCCGGCGCCAGCGCGGACGTACGCGATCCCGGAGCGCTGGCGAGACGGGCTCGGCATCCGCCGCTACGGCTTCCACGGCCTGTCCGTCGAGTGGTGCGCGCGCCAGATCCGGGTGCCGCGGCTCGTCGTCTGCCACCTCGGCGGCGGTTGCTCGGTGACGGCCGTCCGGGACGGCCGCTCGGTGGACACGACGATGGGCTTCTCGCCGCTCGAGGGCGTCCCGATGGCGACGCGGTCCGGCTCCGTCGATCCCGGCGCGATGCTCTACCTGCTCCGGGAGCACGGGCTCGACGCGGACTCGCTCGACCGGGCGCTCGAGCACGAGTCCGGGCTCCTCGCCCTCGCCGGCTCGGCCGACGCCCGCACGCTCGCGCCCGGCAGCCTCGCGCTCGCCGTCTTCGCCCACCGCGTGGCGGGGGCAGTCGCGACGATGGCGGTGGCTACAGGAGGCCTCGACGCGCTTGCGTTCACGGCCGGGATCGGCGAGGGGTCGGCCCTCGTCCGCGCGGAGGTGTGTGCGCGCCTCGCCTTCCTCGGCGTCGAGCTCGACCGAGAGCGGAACGCCGCCGCCGCCGAGGGCGACGTCGCGACGGCCCGCTCCAGCGCCCGCGTGTACGTCGTCCGGGCGCACGAGGAGCTGGTCGCGGCGCAGGCGGCACAGGCGCTCCTCGCCGCGCGCGAGTGACCCGTTCGAGGGAGTCCGCAAATTGCGGGAAGTTCCGTTCGCCGCGGCCTTGCACGGAGACGGCGAACGTCCTAGTGTCCCCGTTGCGCCGAGCACGGGGCGCGACTAGGGCGAAGCTCCACCGGGCGGCTCTACGGGCAACCGGAAGGTCAGTCGGAGGAGCGGACGAAAGCGCAACCGGCTCGGCGAATTCTTTGCTCCGTTCGTTGTCAGATCTGCAGACGGAGCGGCGGAGGCGAGCACAGCCGCTCGCCCGCGGCTTGTGCGACGTCCGTACGTCGCACCACTCAGACGCGCACGGCGTGCTCGATCCAGTCGGTCGCGAGCGCGTCGAGCTCCACGCGCTCGGCGTCCGTCAGCCGCCGCAGCGGCGGGCGGACGTCCTCGCGCACCGGCACCCCGCGCAGCGCGAGCACCCGCTTGAGCGCCGCGTGGCGGGGGAAGCGCTCGATCGCCGCCCGGAGCTCACCGAGCCGGTCCGAAGCCTCGACCGACCCGTCGCGGACGGCGCCCGCGACAAGCTCAGGGAAGGCAGTGGCAAGCGCGGAGACGGCGCCGACGGCGCCGCCGGCGAGGCCGCGTGCGATCAGGGCCTCGGGGCCGACGAAGATGTCGAGGCCCTCGACGAGATACTGCGAGAAGCGCTCCCAGGGCGTGTCGGACACTTTCATGCCGGCGAGGTTCGGTGCCGCGTCCCGGAGCTCCTCGATCACCCGGAGCGGCACGGCGTAGCCGCTCGTCCGCTCGAACTCGTACACGTAGAAGGGCGTCGGCGCGCACGCCCCGGCCGCTGCCGTCAGGTGGGCGAGGATGGCGCGGTCGTCGAGCGGAAAGTAGGGCGGCGCGATCACGGCGACCGCGTCGGCGCCCGCCTCGGCCGCGTGTGCGGCGAGCACGACAGTGTCGGCGGTCGTCTGCGCGCCGCAGTGCGCCGCCACCTGAAGCCGCCCCGCCGCGGCGGAGAGGAAGAGCTCGGTCACGCGCCGCCGCTCCGGCACGGACAAGAGGATCCCCTCCCCGGTCGTGCCGAGGGCGAGCAGGCCGTCGAGGCCGCCGTTCGCGAGGAAGTCGACGAGCGGGCCGAACGCCTCCTCGTCGAGACTCCTCCCCCCATCGCGGAGCGGCGTCGCCGCCGCGGCCAGCGCGCCCGAGATCACCGCCCTACCCTAGCGTCCCGGCAGGCCTGGCGTCCCGGCCGGCCCTCAGCGCCCGTCGATACGGCACGCTCGCACGATGCGACGTCCGGCCGCTGTCGGCGCATCGACATCGGGACGGGCGGATTCGAACCGCCGGCCTCCTGCTCCCAAAGCAGGCGCGCTGACCAGGCTGCGCTACGTCCCGCTCGGCGGAGTGTAGAGCCGCCGTCTGAGATACGGTCGGCGCCCCGTGTCCGACGTCCTCCCCGTCCCCGGCCAGGAGCCGTCCGCACGCGCGCGCCACCCGGCGCTCGGCTACGCGATGGCGCTCTCGGCGGCCTTCCTGTTCGGCGTCAACGGCACGGTCTCGAAGGTGGCGCTCGAGGGCGGACTGTCCGAGTACCGGCTGGCCGAGGCGCGCGTGGCCGCCGCCTTTGTCGTCTTCGTCGCGATCGTGCTCGCGGCCCGACGGGAACGGCTGCGGACGACGCCCCGGGAGCTCGCCTACCTGGCCGTGTTCGGCGCCTGCGCCGTCGTGCTCACTCAGCTCCTGTACCTGCTCGCGATCAGGCGGCTCGAGATCGGGATCGCGCTCGTACTCATCTTCCTCGGCCCGCTCCTCGTCGCCCTGTGGGCGCGCCTCGTCGAGAAGGAGCGCGTCCGCCGGCGCTTCTGGACGGCGCTGGCGCTGTCGCTCGTCGGCCTCGTGCTCGTGGTGCGGGTGTGGGGCAGCTTCTCGCTCGACGGGCTCGGCGTCCTGTTCGCGCTCGCGGACGCCGCTGCCTACGCCGCCTACGTTCTCTACGCCGAGCATGCCGTCGGCAGGCGCGACCCGCTCACGCTGCTCTGCTACGGCTTCCTGTTCGCCGTCCTCGTCTGGTCGGTCGTGCAGCCCTGGTGGAGCTTCCCCGGGCATGCCCTGACGGCGAGGGTGTCACTGCTCGGCAATCTCACCGGCTCACACGTCCCGGAGTGGACCCTCGTCGCCTGGATCGTCGTGCTCGGCACCGTCGTTCCCTTCGTGCTCGTCGTCGGCTCGCTCCGCCACCTGCCGGCGACGCGCGTTGCCATCTGCGGCATGCTCGAGCCGGTCGTCGCGACGGTCGTCGCCTTCGCCTGGCTCGACGAGTCGCTCGGCCCGGCACAGCTCGCCGGCGGCGCGGTCGTGCTCGCGGCGATCGCGCTCGCACAGACCGCGCGCTAGCCGGGCTTCCCGACGAGGCGAGGCCAGCTTCGCCGCGGACCTTTACACGTGGCAGAGAACACGTTAGGTTGCACGGCACTGGGCGATGCGAGCCGCGGTGCCGACGAGGCAGTTCGCGGCGAGCAGTCGGAGAAGGCCCGCCGCACTCGACCCCCCAGGCGGCGGGCCTTCTCTTCGTCCGAGGACCGGCGCGCCCTCGCGGGGTGCCAGCTAGCATGAGCGTCCGTGGTGAGGCGCGTGCTGCTCGCGGCTCCGCGCGGCTTCTGCGCGGGTGTCGAGCGGGCGATCGAGACGGTCGAGAGAGCCCTCGAGCTCTACGGCTCGCCCGTGTACGTCCGCAAGCAGATCGTCCACAACGTGCACGTCGTCCGCGACCTCGAGCGGCGGGGCGCGGTCTTCGTCGAGGACGTCGACGACGTCCCCGAAGGAGCGCTGCTCGTCCTCTCCGCGCACGGCGTCGCTCCCTGCGTTCGCCGCGCGGCTGCCGCGCGCCGCCTCGCGACGATCGACGCGACCTGCCCGCTCGTGACGAAAGTGCACATGGAGACGCGCCGGTACGCGGCGGAAGGCTACTCGGTCGTCCTCATCGGCCACGAGCACCACGAGGAAGTCGTGGGAACGCAGGGTGAGGCGCCCGACGCGGTGCGGATCGTCGGGACGGTCGCAGAGGCGGAGGCGCTCGAGGTCCCCGACCCGGAGCGCGTCGCCTACGTGACGCAGACGACGCTGTCGGTCGACGAGACCGCGGACATCGTGCGCACCCTGCGGCGCCGCTTCCCACGCCTGCGGGGGCCCCGGCGCGAGGACATCTGCTACGCGACGACGAACCGGCAGACAGCCGTGAAGGAGCTGCTCACCGAGGTCGATCTCCTGCTCGTGATCGGCTCTGCGAACAGCTCGAACTCGAACCGCCTCGTCGAGGTGGCGCGGGCAGCCGGGGTCGAGTCGCATCTCATCGACGACGAGAGCGGCATCGACGAGCGCTGGCTCGAGGGCTGCGACACCGTCGGCCTCACCGCGGGCGCCTCGGCGCCGGAGCGGCTCGTGTCGCGCGTCTGCGACTGGTTCCGGACTCGCGGTGTGACCGACATCCGCCCGTTCGGGTCGATCGTCGAGGACGTCTTCTTCCGCCTGCCGATCGAGCTCCGCCGCTCCGCCAGCTCGGCCGCCTGACGCGGGCCGCGCGGCCACGCCGGCAAGGGCCATGCCCGGGGTCACGCGCCGGCAGGTCCAGGCACGGCCGCGCGCAGCTTCGGCGCTACCGGCAGACGTGGGCGTGGATCTCGCGCGTCAGGGCATCGACCCGCCCGGCGAGCTGCCGCGTCTCCTCGGTCAGCTTCGTGTTCTGCTCGAGCAGCTGCTGGATCACCTCGTTCTGCCGCTCGGCGATCTCCTGGCGCTCGAGGCTCGCCTTCGCGAGCTCCTCGCGGTGCTGGGCGTCCGCCTCGGCGTGCGCCTTGTCGCGCTCGGCCTGCCGGGTCTGCGCGAGCAGGATCAGCGGCGCGGCGTACGCCGCCTGGGTGGAGAAGGCGAGGTTGAGCAGGATGAACGGGTACTTGTCGAAGTGGACGAAGATCGAGTAGCCGTTGAAGACGACCCAGAGGATGACGATCAGCGTCTGGGTGAGGATGTAGGACGGGGTGCCGAAGAAACGGGCGAGCCGCTCCGCCAGCTGCCCGAACCAGTCGTCGCCGAACGCGGAGCCGAGGTGCACGTGCGGCTGGAGGAAGCGCAGGTAGTGGTCGGGCGCCCGCAGGTAGTGCTGCGGCGCGCGCAGGAACGGCGGTCGCGCGAGCATGTCGCCGAGCGTAGCCGTGGCTCCGGCTGGCGGGCCGCGGGCAGGGGCCGGCGGCGGGGGAGTCAGGCCTTCTCGATCTCGAGCACGCCGCCGTCCACCCGCAGCTCGACCGCGAGCGTCTCCTGCTTGATCCACTCGCCGTAGGCGGAGACGAGGTCGGCCTCCGACGCGGGTGCCGTCAGCACGATGCGGTCGGTGATCGCGAGCCCGGCGTCCTTGCGCATCTGGTTGACGCGGCGGATGAGGTCGCGCACGCGCTTCTCGAGGCGGAGCTCGTCGTCGAGCTCGGTGGAGAGCGCGACCGAGGCGACGTCGTCCTCCGCCAGCGCGTACCCGGGGACGGCGAGCCGCTCGCCGCGGATGACGTCAGCGGGGCCGAGCTCCTCGCCCGCGGCGCGGATGCGGCCCTCGCCGAGCTCCTCGTAGTCGTCGGCTGCGAGCGCCGCCTGCACGTCGCGCAGCCTCGCGCCGAGCCGCGGGCCGAGCACGGGCAGGTTGGGCTTCAGCTGCACTCGCGCCACCGGCCCCTCGTCGAAGCGCACCTCCTTCACGTTCAGCTCGTCGGCGATCTCCTCGGCGTGCGCCCGCGCGCGCGCCGCGCCGCGCACGAACATGCGCCGGAGCGGCTGGCGGAGCGCCAGGCCCGCCTCGCCGCGCGCCTGGTGTCCGAGCTCGACGATGCGGCGCACCTCGGCCACCTCGGCGAGCAGCGGCTCGTCCACCTCGCCGGGCTCGGGCCAGCCCGCCAGGAAGACCGACTCGGGCGCCCCCTCGCAAGCGCCACGCACGAGGTTCTGCCACAGGTGCTCGGCCAGGAAGGGCACGACCGGAGCGATCACGCGCGCCGACTCGACGATCGAGAACCACAGGGTCGCGAGCGCGTCGACGTCGCTCCGCCAGACGCGACGTCGGGAGCGGCGGACGTACCAGTTGGAGAGGTCGTCGACGTACGCCTCGAAGGCGTCCACGACCCGGTAGGTGAGGAAGTCCTCGTACGCCCGCGTCGCCTCGCGGACGAGCAGCCCGGTACGCGCGACGAGCCAGCGGTCGAGCGGATGGCGCGCCGGCGGCGGCGCGCCGTAGCGGGGCCGGAGTCCCTCGATGTTCCCGTACTCGACGAGGAACTTGACCGCGTTCCAGAAGGTGAGCAGCCGCCGCTTGATCTCGTGCGCGGGGCCGTACCCGAACAGGAGGTTGCGGTCCGGCGGCTGCTGGCAGTACTGCCAGCGCATCACGTCGGCACCCATGCGGTCGAACGCCTCCTCGGCGTCGATCATGTTCCCCCACGAGCCGTGCATCTCCCGCCCGTGCTCGTCGAGCATCTTCTCGTAGCCGAGAACGGCCCGGAACGGCGCGCGGCCGACGAGCGCGACCGACATGAACAGCTGGGAGTAGAACCAGAGGCGGATCTGCTCGCGCATCTCCGACACCCAGTCGGCCGGGAACCAGGTCTCCCAGTAGGCGTGATCGGGCAGGTCGGCGCGCGAGATCCCCGCCGACGCGCCGGTCGCATAGCCGCCTTCGATCCAGCGTGGGTTCTGCCAGCCGAGCGTCGAGAAGGGCACGATGCCGGCGTCGAGCCAGACGTCGCCGACCTCCGGGATGCGGTGCACCTCCTGCCCGCAGCCCTCGCAGGTGACGACCACCTCGTCGATCCACGGGCGGTGGAGCTCCTCCAGCTGCTCGAGCCCGCGCACGGCGCGCGCCTCGAGCTCGGCGCGCGAGCCGATCACGTTCACGTGGCCGCACTCACACGGGTAGAGAGGGAGCGGCAGGCCGAAGTAGCGGCGGCGCGAGATGTTCCAGTCACCCATGTTGCGCAGCCAGTCGTCCATGCGCTTGCCCATGTACGCGGGCGTCCAGGCGACGGTCGCGTTTGCCTCGAGCAGCCGCGGGCGGATCTCGTCGACCGAGATCAGCCAGTCGTCGGCGATGCGGAAGATGAGCGGCGTGTCGCAGCGCCAGCAGTGAGGATAGGCGTGCTCGTACAGCCCCGCCTCGACGAGCAGGCCGCGCTCCTTCAGGTCGCCGACGATCTGGTCGGCGGCCTCGGTCGTCGACAGCCCGTGCAGCCAGCCGTAGTCGTCGTAGAAGCGGCCGGCCTCGTCGACCGGCATGAGCACGGGCAGGTCGTGCACGCTGGCGAGCTCGAAGTCTTCGGCGCCACAGCCGGGCGCGATGTGGACGATCCCCGTGCCCTGGTCGAGCGTGACCTCGTCCCAGGGGATCACGCGGTGCTCGACAGCCGCTCCCGGCGCGAGCGTGTCGAACGGCCCCTGGTAGCGGAGCCCGACGAGCTCGCCGCCGCGCACGCGGCGCTCGAAGCGCTCGCTCGGGTAGCGCTCGACCGCGACCCAGTCGCCGTCGCCGGTGAGCCCGTACTCGGCGTCCGGCTTGACCGCGGCAGCGACGTTCGCCGGCAGCGTCCACGGCGTCGTCGTCCAGACGACGAGCGACTCGCCGCGCCGGTCGACGAGGGGGAAGCGGACGAAGAGCGACGGGTCGGCGCGCTCCTGGTACACGCCCGCCTGCGAGAGCTCGTGCTGCGAGAGCGAGGTGCCGCAGCGCGGGCACCAGTCCGTCGAGCGATGGCCGAGGTACAGCCAGCCGCGCTCGTGGACGGTCTTCAGGAACCGCCAGATGTACTCGATGTTCGTGTCCGAGAGCGTCAGGTAGTCGTTGCCCCAGTCCATCCACTGGCCGAGGCGGATGGAGCCGCGCGTCAGCTCGCGGACGTAGTGGACGACGACATCGCGGCAGGCCCGCGTGAACCGGGCGAGCCCGTATTCCTCGATCTCGCGCTTGGAGTTGAGGCCGAGCGACTTCTCCACGCCGACCTCGATCCACAGGCCCTGGCAGTCGAAGCCGTTCTGGAAGCGCTGGTCGAAGCCGCGCAGCGCCTTGTAGCGCTGGAAGACGTCCTTCAGCGTACGGCCCCAGGCGGTGTGCACGGGAAGCTTCTTGTTCGCGGTCACGGGGCCGTCGATGAAGCTCCAGGTCGGGCCGCCGCGAAGCTTGGCCCGCAGCCTGTCGAACGTGCGCTCGCGCTCCCACAGCGCGAGGATCTCGAGCTCGAGCGCCGGGTGGTCCGGCTTCTCGGGCAGCGGGGCGAACACCGTCGCCATGCCGCCGATTCTACGGGCGGCCTCGCCCACCGGCCGTGGGACGGCGGAGGCGAGGGAGGCTGGCGCCGGAAGCGCCGCCGAGCGGGACGGGAACACGGGCCGCCGGGCGACCGTTTACGGTTCGGTACGTCGGAAACGGAAAGGAAGCCATGTCTCAGGCTGTGACCGAAGCGACCTTCGAGCAGGAGGTCATTCAGAGCGACAAGCCCGTCCTGGTCGACTTCTGGGCCGAGTGGTGCGGGCCATGCCACGCCGTCGCGCCCGTCCTCGACACGATCGCGAAGGAGCGCGCCGACGAGCTCAAGCTCGTGAAGGTGAACATCGACGAGGAGCAGGGGCTTGCCCAGCGCTACGGGGTCATGTCCATCCCGACGATGATCCTGTTCCGGAACGGCGAGCCCGCCGCCGCCGTTGTCGGCGCCCAGCCGAAGAGCGCGATCGAGCGCGCTCTCGGGCTCGGCGTCGCCGCCTAGCTTCTTCCCGCGCGAGCCGCGGCGCTGGCCGCGGCTCGCGCCGGCCCTACGGCCGGCGGGCCCGCCAGGCGCGCAGCACCTGGCGGACGTTGGCGAAGCCGATCTGGTCGTCGGGCGGCAGCTCCGCGGGGGCGAACCAGCGGAGCTCGGAGACGTCGTCTGCCGGCTCCAGCTCGCCCCCCTCGGGCACCGCCGTCCAGTACAGGTTGAGCGTCGTCGTCGCGTCGTCTGCCTCGCCGTAGCGGTCGAGCCAGACGCCGACGAACTCCCCCGGCGCGACCTCGAGCCCCGTCTCCTCGCGGAGCTCCCGTCGCAGCGCCTCGAGCGGGTGCTCGCCCTCCTCGACGAAGCCGCCCGGGAGGTCCCAGCTGCCGGCGTGCGGGTCGCGCGCACGCCGGGCGAGCAGCAGCCTCCCCGCCCCGTCCTCGACGAGCGCGCATGCGGTCGGCTCGGACGTCGAGTAGGCGACGAACCCGCAGGCGGCGCACTCGACGCGCCCCCTGTCCGGGGACACGTCGCCGCCGCACTTCGGACAGTGACGCCATGCGTCGACGCGACCCACGAGCGGCAAGAATACGGGCATGGTCGCCCCAGGCTGCGCAGCGCCGCCCGTGACCGCGCCGGACGCCGCCGGCAGCAGGGACCGCCCGTGAGCCCGAGACACGTCCCGGCGACGCAGCACGAGCTCAGCCGCTGCGGGCTTCTCGCCGAGCTTCCCGGCGAGCGGCTCGTCCAGCTCGCCGGCCGGATGCGGCGCGAGGAGGTGGCCGCAGGCCGAGCGCCCGTCGTCGAGGGAGAGCCGGGCGACCGCTTCTACGTCGTCCTCTCCGGGATGCTCGTCGTCAGCCAGAGCAGCATGGGGCCTCGCCGCGTGCTCAAGCCCGGCGACTACTTCGGAGAGGTGGCGCTGGCGATGCAGGTGCCGCGGACCGCCTCTGTCCGCGCCCTGACGCCGGCCGTGCTGGCGAGCTGCGACCGCGCGACCTTCGACGAGTTCGTGCGGCCGCTCTTTGCCGACGACGACTGATCGGGGCGTCAGGCCGGGCGCAGCTCGGCGAGCACCGCCTCTGACAGCCGCGGCCATGCGTCGAGCGCCCAGCCTCCGAACTCCCGGTCGGCGAGGCACGCGCACGCGACACGAGCCGCCGGGTCGACCCACAGGAAGGTGCCGCTGCGGCCGAAGTGGCCGAACGTCTGCGGCGAGGTGCGACGCCCCGTCCAGTGGGGGTCCTTCCCGTCCTTCAGCTCGAAGCCGAGTCCCCAGTCGAGCGGGTCGAAGCGGCCGAGGCCGGGCAGCACGCCGGCGAGCCCGGGAAAGGCGACGGTGGTCGCCTCGGCCAGCGTCTCCTGCGAGACGAGCGTCGGCGCGACCAGCTCGCGCGCGAAGCGAAGCAGGTCGTCGAGCGAGCCGTGCAGGCCGAAGGCCGGGGAGCCGCGCAGCGCCGCGCCGAGGCCGAGCGGCCGCAGGACGGCTTGCTCGAGGTACTCGGCGAACGGCATCTCCGCCCGCGTTGCGACGTGCGCGGCGAGCACCTCGAAACCGGCGTTGGAGTAGATCCTGCGCACCCCCGGACGGGCGATCGGCGGCCCGCCCGGCTCGAAGGGCAGTCCGGAGGCGTGCGCGAGCAGGTGGCGGACGGTCGAGCCCGGCGGCCCCGCCGGCTCGTCGAGGTCGATCGTCCCCTCCTCCGCCGCCACCAGGCACGCCAGCGACGTCGCGAGCTTCGTCACCGACGCCCACGGGAAGACGCGCGTACGCTCGCCGTGCGTGTCGGCCACCTCGCCGCCCGCGAGGACGCCCACGGCGACGTTGTCCGCGCCCCACTCGTCGACCTGGGCGAGCGCCTGCACGGCCGGTGATACTAGGCGCGTGCAGCGGGGGCACGTTCAGCGGAGGCGCGTTGCGGCGGTGTCCGCGCCCGACGACCTCGTCGGTCTAGGCTGAGGGGCGATGCAGCTCGCGACCGCAGTGGCCACGCTCGCGCTCGGCGCGATGCCTCACGTGAGGATGCTCGACCGGGCGACCGTCGAGGGCGAGCTGATCCACCTGCGCACGCCCGGCCACGACCTGCTCGTCCGCCTCCAGGGGGCATGAGTGCTCCAGGCGGGAGACCGCGCCCCGCTCGACGCGACCGTCTGGCTCGGCCCGAACGACCGCGTCAGCTTCGGCGAGATCGTCGCCGACGGGCCTGTCCTGCTCTTCTTCTACCTCTTCGACTGGACGGGCACCTGAACGAACGAGATGGAGCTCCTGCGTGACAGGAAGGAGGAGTTCGAGCAGGCGGGCGTGAAACCGCTCGGGATCTCGCGCGACTCGCCGTGGACGCACATCTCGTGGATGCAGGCGCTCGACCTGACGGTCGGCCTTCTCTCGGACTGGAACGCGGAGGCGGTGCGCGGCTTCGGCGTCTCGCAGGTCTACAAGGGCCTGCAGGACGTGGCGGTCCGATCCGCCTTCCTCGTCGACGGCGACGGCGTCGTGCGCGGAGCCTGGCGCTACCGCAACGACGAGGTGCCGGACTTCGACGAGCTGCTCGCGGCCGCGCAGGCTTTGTAGCGCTCGCCCTCGCCGTCTACCTGGCGTCGGCGGTGCTCGCGGCCGTGCCCGGAATCGGCAGCTTCGGCAGCCGCTTCCTCGCGGGCGGCGCCCCCGGCTACGGCGAGGCCGCGCCCGGCGACCACCTGCAGACCGCCTACCACCTGTGGCTGTTCGGCAGCCAGATCGAGCACGGCCGCTACCCATGGCGCGACCCGTACCAGTTCCGGCCGGAAGCGAAGCCGACGGTGAACCCGGCCGTGTGGCCGTTCGGCCCCGTCTACTGGCCGCTGTGGCGAATCTTCGACCCGGTGGTCGCCTGGAACCTGTTCGTCCTGCTCACCTTCGTCCTAGCCGGCCTGCTCGCCTGTGCCTGGCTGCGCGAGCTCGGCCTCCCGCGCGGTCCCGCCCTCGCCGGCGGCCTCGCCTTCGAGATCGCGCCCTACCGGACGGTGCAGAGCGCCGGGCACCTGCTCGGGCCGGTCGCCGTCCTCCTTCCGCTCTCGCTGTATGCGCTCGAGCGAGGCCGTAAGGGCAGCCCGCTCTGGTATCTGCTCGCGGCCGGGGCGATCGCCTCCATCCCGCTCTCCGGCCAGGCGCACCTCGCCATCGGCGCGATCCCGTTCTTCCTCGCCTACGGGGCCGTGCGCCTGCCCGAGACCGTGCGTCGGCGCGCGTTCCACCTGACCGGGACGGCGACAGGCGTCGGGCTCGCGGTCGCGGCGGGAATCCTGATCGACCGGGCGCTGGTCCGGGGCTCGATCAACGCGCAGGGGCGCTCGCTCGCGAGCGTGGGCGCGTACTCGGCGGAGTGGGTCGACTTCCTCGTGCGCCACGACCGCCACGGCAGCGAGAGCTTCGTCTTCCTCGGCTGGGCGACCCCGACCGCCGCCCTGTTCGGGCTCGCCGTTCTCTGCCGGTCGCGGCGGTGGCTGCTGGCGGTCGTGCTCGGCCTCGGCGTGGCGATCCCGATGCTGCTCGCGCTCGGCACGAACACGCCGCTCTACCGGCCCGTGCGCGCCGTCGTCCCCGGCCTCCAGTACCCGCGCGTGCCGGAGCGGATCATGCCGGTCGCCTGCCTCGCGATCGCCGCGCTCGCCGCCTTCGGCGTCTCGGCGCTCGCCGAGGCGGACGTGGCCGGCTACGCCAGGTGGACGTGGACGACCGCCGGCCTGGTCAGGCGGGAGGCGCGGGCGGTGCTCGTCGGCGCGATCGCGCTCGTCGCCGTCGCCGCCGACCTGCACGTGCACGCGCTCCGCGCGACCGCGGCCGACCAGGGCAACAGGGCGTACGCCGCGCTCCAGGGCGGCCCGCGCGACGCGCGCCTGCTCGAGCTCCCTGTCTTCCTCCCCGACGTGCACTACGGGAGCGTCTACCAGTACTACGACACCGGCGCACGGCGCGAGCGGCCGAGCGGCTACTCGACGACCGCGCCCGTCTCCGCCGACGCGACCGCCCGGCGCCTGCTCGCGCTCAACTGCGGCGACTGGACGACGAGGCCCGGCGCCGTCCTGCGGCAGCTCGGGGTGCGAGAGATCGTCTTCCACCGCGGCCTGTTCGTGCTCAACCCGGCCGTGCCGAAGCGGACGTGGTTCGCCTGGCTCGGCCTCGTCCAGCACGGCTACCGTCCCTGGGCAAGCGACGGCGCCGTCACAGTGCTCGACCGCCTGCACGGCGGGGTGCCGCCCCCGCCCGCACCGGTACCCGAACCCCATCGGGACGCCATCCACCTGTGCCAGAACTGGTACCGGAACGACGGCGACGGCCGGGCGATGTCCGCGAGCCACGCGGCCTTCTGGGTTTACGGTGCTCGGATCCGGCTGATCATGCGTTCGCTCGCCCCACTGGACGTCCGCTTCGGCGTCGACGGCCGGCCGCTGTTCACGCGCCGGGTCGAGCCCCCGCAGGAGTACCCGCTGTCGCTCGGCCGGACAGGCTGGCACCTCGTCACCCTGGACACGCCGGCGCTCCCCGTCGTCGCCGGGCGGCGCGAGGGGGCGCGCCTGCTCGCGTACGTGCTCGGCTGACCCGCGCCCGCGCAGCCTGCGAGAACGCGCGGCCATGCTCGCGGTCACCTGGTACGAGTGGCTCAAGCGAGGGCGAGGTGACGGTGCCGCCGACACTGCAGGCGTTGCCGGCCGCGCGACTCGACCAGCTGACGAATCACGCCATCACATGCCCATCGCGTGGTAAGCATCTGCTGTTTTGCAGGCACTTCTGTGCGATTCGAGCTGCGGTGTCATCACCGGGTCCTCACCAGGAAACACGAAGACGACCCCGAGGCCTCGACCCCCGGGCCCACCTGAGCCTGCTCAGCAGCAGAGGAAATCGGCGCTGCCGAAGGAAGCACGCGAAGGTCTGATCAGGGCGTGGCTCTCGTGAGCGGCATCCCGAGGTCGAGTGGGTCCCGGTCGACAAGGAAGGGCGTGACACTGAGCAGCCTCGGAAGCGCGAACGTGTCTAGTCCTCCTCCGCGACAAGCGCTTGTCTGCGCGTTCTGCGCGCGGACTGGCCACGATCGCCGACGCGGGATGTATTCAAGAGACGCTGATACGCCGTCTTCGGCACTTCGTCGAGCGGCATCACGTGCGTATAGACGTCGAGCGTGGTGGAGACCTGACGCTGCCCCACGCGCTCGCCAATCTCGCGCGCAGGGATCCCCTGGCCGTGCCAAAGCGTGATCCTGCGGTGCCGGAGATCGTGCGGGTGGTAGTGCGGGATGCCCGCAGCCTTGCACGCCTTCGCCATCATCTTCTCGACCTTCTGTCGCGGGTGGCCGACGTCATGTGGCCATGTGAAGAGCCGCCTCCCCGAGTCGCGGTCGTCTGGCGGGCATGAGTCGAGCAAGATCTCGAAGAGCCAGTCCGGTACCTGTACCCACCGCGCTCGACGGTGACCGCGCCGCCCCTTGACGTTCTCGGGTCGCGAGAGGATGCGCATGTTCGTGTGGTCGACGTCTCCCCACGTCCATCCAAGAGTTTCCCCGAGCCGCGCGCCCGTCTGCTCAAGCAAGACGAAGAGCAGGCGATGCTCGAGGCGGATTGCGTCGAGAAACGCCAGCACGTGTTTGTCGCTCGGCGGCGAGTGGATCGGCCGCTCCGCCGTCGGCAAGCGAAGCGCACGATGGCGCGCGGGGTTCGGCTCGATTCCCGACTGGTCAACGACCTGGCGCAACGTGCCGAGATAATCACGCACTACGGCGGCCGTGAGTTCCGACGTCTGTTCGTTGATCCACTCTTGAATCTCGCCGTGCTCGATCGTTTCAGGAGGCCGCTTGCCGAACTTTGGCGAGATGCGCTTCCAGTGCACGCGGTAGTTCTCACGCGTCCGCTCGTCGACATCGATTCTCGTCTTGAGCCAGAGCGCGAACCAGTCGTCGAGCGTCCGCCTCGGCGACGCCGACGCGCGGAGAGAGCCGCGCGGGTCGCGGCCCGCGGCGATCTCGCCCCCGACGTAGTCACGACGGGTTCGAGCCTCCTTCAGCGTCTTGAACGTGCCGCCGGACTCGACCGGCCATGCGCGTCCTCCCCGTCTGTAGAGGACCTGGTACCGCTTCTCGCCGGAAACGGTTTCCCGGGTTCGGATCCACGCGGGACTCACTTGAACCTCAGGCTCTCTTCCAAGAACTGCAGGACGTCGCTCCGTCTGACGTACACCTTCCGAAGTCCAGGCGGCTCGATTACGGGGAGCGACCGCATGATTGCCTCGGCTGCAGCGCGCGTGACCCCAAGCTCCTCACGCAAGCGACGACAGTCCAACAGCCTCGGCAGCGACTCGTCTCCACTGCGGTTGCGGACACGACCTTGGATCGGTTCCATCTCACAAGCCTCTTGTCAGAACATCGGTCCGTGATCGCATGAGCTGTTGTCCACGCTGAGGAGCCCAGTAGCGATCTCTGAATACGCGCAGCGCCGCTTCGCCCGAATAACCGCACTGCTCGGCGACGAGGCGGATTGCGTCTTCCTGTTCGAGCGCGAGCCGCGGCGGCAGGGTGCCGAGCCAGTACCCCGCTCGCGCGACCGCGGCGCGGCGTTCCGGCGCCGGCGCATCGGGGGCAACGGGCGCGAGCTGGCGAGCGCGCCAGGCGATCCCGCAGGTCCGTGTCTCGAGCAGCTCGCGCCACGCCCCCGTGCCGCGCTGGCGGACGAGCTCGTCGGGGTCTTTGGCGGGTGCGAGTTGTGCGGGGTCGACGACGTGGATGTCGGGGCTGTGCCGAGCCCGTGCGGCGTTCTCGACCGCCCGGGCGGTGGCGGCGCGTCCGGCAGCGTCGTTGTCGAGGCAGAGGGTGACGGTGTCGATGCCGAGGCAGTGGAGCTGTTCGAAGGTCTTCGATCGGATCGAGGTTCCGCCGAGCGCGGCAATGTTCTCGATCCCGCGGGCGCGGAGCTGGTGGAGGTCGAGGAAGCCCTCGACGAGGACGATCTCGCGCCGCGTGTCGGCTGGTTGGTCGAGCAGGTCGGGGAGGCCGTAGGGCGGCAGGTTGGTGCGGCCGGCTCCGCGGAGGTAGAGGTAGCGGCTGCTGGCGGCCTCGCTCTTGTCGAGGGCGCGAGCCCAGAGGGTGCCGATGTGCCCGTGGGGGTCGCGCCAGGCGCCGCAGAGTCTCCCCGGCCAGCGCGTGTCGGCGAGCACGCCGGCAGTGGCTATCTCCGACGGTCGGTAGCCGGCCTGCTCGAGCAGCCGGCTCGTCTCCGCCGAGGGGGGAACGGCGCCGAGTCCGGAGTCGGCGATCGCGCTCGGAGGGAAGCCGCGCCGCTTCAGGTAGGAGCGGGCGGCGGCGCCGCGGTCGCCGGCGAGCTCGCGGCGGCAGAGCTCGAAGAACGCCTGCAGCAGCTCGGCGCGCCGGTCGCGCGGCTGGGAGCGGTCGAGCGGCGAGTGATCGACGCCGGCGCGCTCGGCGATCTCTCTCACCGCCCGCACGAAGTCCGGCCCACGGGGGACGGCGCCGCCGTTGACGTAGGCGGTCCAGAGCATCGGCTCGCCGCCGTGGACGAGGAAGCCGCGTGGCGCAGGGCCGTGGGCGACGACCCGCTCGGCCCGGACGCCTAGCCGAGCGTGCGTGTGCTGCTCGTTGGTCGCGACCCAGCCGAGCCGGTCGCGGCGCCAGCCGAACTCCGGGAACGCGTGGTCGAGCCGCTGGGCGAGGACGGGCAGCACCGTCTCGCTGTAGAAGTCGCTCGCGCGCACCGGGTGACGGCGGCCCACGATCGTCAGAACCCCTCCCCGCGCAGGAAGAGGTCGAGCGCGGCGGCGGTGCTCTCGCCCTGGCGCAGGCCGAGCTGAGGCGCGGCGACCCGCAGGCGGTCGCGCACAGCCGCTGGGAGCCGGGTCGAGAAGGGGACGAGCACGACCGGCTCGGCAGGCTTGGTGTCGAGTGCCCGAAGCGCCTGGACGGGGCGCTCCCGGCACCGCCACTGCGTGCCTTGCGACCCCTTCATAGGTTCTGTATCTTATATGGGTCACTAGCTGACTGTCAAACGCAGTTTGGTGCTTCTTCTGAGTCATGGCCCGTTGGCGTACACTGCCCCGGATGGGACGCGGCGCCGACCTGATCCGGGAGGCCCGCCTGCGCGCGGGCCTGACCCAGGCGGAGCTGTCTGAGCGCAGCGGCACGCAGCGCTCGGTGATCGCCCGCTGGGAGCAGGGAACCGTCTCCCCCACCTTCGACAACATGCTCCAGGTGATCGAGGCCTGCGGCTTCGAGCTGCCGCTGATGCTCGTCCCGCGCGACTCTTCCCTCGACCAGCAGCTGGACAAGAACCGGCAGCTCTCGCCTGAGCGGCGCGCGCAGCAGCTGCTCGCCAAGCTCGACCGCGAACCGGCCGCCCGTGCCTGAGCGCGCGCGCACGTTCGACCCCTACGGTCTGCTGCAGACGCTCGACCGGCACCGGGTCACCTACATCGTGATCGGCGGCTTCGCGCGCGTAATCCAAGGGACAGAGGAGATCACGCGCGGGCTCGACATCGTCCCCTCCACTCGCGCGGAGAACCTGCGCCGCCTCGACGCTGCCCTCCGCGACCTCGGCGCCAGACGCCCGGACGGACGCGAGCCGACTCTCGACGAGAACACGATCAGCACCGAGCGTGTGCTCGAGCTCCAGACCGAGTACGGCGAGCTGAAGATCGTCCCCGAGCCGGCCGGCACGCGCGGCTACGACGACCTTCGCCGCGCCGCCAGCCGCGAACCGCTCGGCCGCGGCGTCCGCCCCTCCGTCGCCTCGATCGGCGATCTCGCCCGCATGGTCTCCGCCCTGGGCGACGAGGAACGGATCCCGCAGCTGATGCAGCTGCGCCGCCTGGTCGAGCTCGAGCGCGTCCGCGAGCGCGTCATCCAGCGGTAGCGCCACCCGCGCCCACGCCGCGGAGGGGGCGAACCCGCTCGAGCAGCTCCTCGCGCGAGCGTTCAACCGCGCGGCCGACCGGATGGGCGTCGCCGTAGCGTGCGATCACATCGGCGAGGCGCGCCTCGGGCGTCGTCGGAGAACCGTCGGGCGCGGTCGCAAGATCGCAATAGGCGAGCGCATCGGCGAGGAGCGACCGCTCCTCCGGGAACGCGTCGAGCCGCGCGAGGAGGCGGCGTTCCTCTGCCTCCGCCCGCGCGCCCGTGTGGTGCGCAACCAAACAGGCCAACCGCTCGAGCCCCACAGAGCGGAGGAACGACGCTCCGTCGAGCGGGTGGAAGCCGGTACGCGCGAGCGCGGCGCGTAGCCGATGTCGTGCAGGTAGGCGGCGGCGACGAGCACGTCGAGTTCCCCACCGGATAGGACGCCGGCGAGCGATCGTGCCCGTTCGACGACGCCGAGCGTGTGCGCCCAGCGTTGGCCGAGCGGTGCGAGCAGCGCGGCAGCCGTGCCGCGCGCCCAAGTCGCCTGCTCAGCCACCGGCGGTGAGGTTCCAGCGGACCCAGCCGGTGGGGGCGACGTAGCCTGCGAGGGGGCGAATGTTGGAGCCGCCGCCGCTGGAGGAGCACTGGACGATCTGGCCGTTGCCGAGCCAGAGCGCGTCGTGGCCGGCAGGGCCGTCGTCGTGGCCGAAGAAGATGATGTCGCCCGGCTGGTAGCCGCCCGGCGGCGGGTCGGGGCCGACGCCTCGCGACACCTGCGACGTCTGCGCCGGCGTGTCGTCGCTCGGCAGCAGGCCGTTCGCGGTCCACTGGCTGGAGGTGCTGAGGCCGGCGTCGATCCCGGCCTGGGCGAGCGCCCACCGCACGTACATCGAGCAGTCGCAGGTGGTCCCGACGGGCTCGCGGCTCTGCATGTCCTGCACCGAGCCGCCGCGGTCTGTGGGCGGACCGAGGTTGTACGTGAAGCGGCCGACGCGAGCGACCGCCCAGGCGAGCGCAGCTCGAACGCCGGCGGAGGCGGCGGGCGCGAAGGCGCCGCGGTACCTGTTCGCCTGCGCGAGCACCGCGTCGACGTACGTTTGATCTGGGTTGTACGCGAAGACCGCGCGCCGGTAGTCGGCAGGTGCGCCATTCGCGGCGAGCAGCCGAGCGGCGGCGAAGATCGCGTCGGCAGGGTCCCAGACGTTCGCGAGCCCGTCGCCATCGCCGTCGGTCGCATATCCCTCCGACGTCGAGCTCGTGGGTGGGCCGACGGCGGGGACGGTCATCGGCGGAGTGCCAGCGCGCCAGGTGGAGCCGAGAAACTGCATCGGCCCGGTTGCCCCCTTGGAGTTGACGGTGCCGGGTGGGTTGCAGCCGGCGCCTTGGCTTCGGCCGTGGTCGCACTCGATCTTTCCGATCGCAGCGAGCACCGCCCAGTCGATCCCGTAGCGGGCCGCGGCCTGCTGGTACAGCGCCAGGTAGTTCGCAGGGATGTCGGCGATGGCTGCCGGCGAAGGCGCGAACGCAGGGCCGGTGGTCGCGGGCCAGCTGACGATTCCACCGACGATCACGATGAGCAGGAGGACAAGCGCGAGCGCGGCGATCAAAGCGACGCGTGCTCCGTGGCGCGCGACCGGGACGCGGGCGGCGACCGAGCCGGTCGTCATGACCCCCCGACTATACCCAACGCTTCAGCGGAAATCCAGTTGTTCCGCGGCTCTCAGTTGATTACCTGGTATCGGCGTCCTGGCTGAGCAGCTGCCGGTAGAGGACCCGGGTCTCCCGCTCCGGCTCGAGGCCGAAGCGGCTGTCGAGCTCTTGGCTCAGTTGCTCGAAGCGCTCGGCGACCGCTTCGCGCAGACCGAGCACCGCCTCCGCCTGCATCGCCAGACGGTGGGCGCCCTCGTGAAACGCATCCATGGAGAGCGCTTGCTCGGCGGCGGCAAGTGCGCCGGTGGGATTCCCTGCGTCGAGCCGGAGGTAGCCGAGCTGCTCGAGCCGGTCGACGATGGTGCCGCGCAGACGGCGAATCTCTCCTGCCGCCCACGGATAGTCGCTGCCGGCGAGCGGCTGCCCGCGCACGAGCGAGAGCGCCTGCTCGAGAAGTTGGTCGCGCTCCGCTTCCTCGGCGGCGTCCGCCTGCGCAAGCAACGTCTCGAAGACGTCGACGTCGACAGCGAGCGCGTCGCGGTCGAGCTGGTACCGCGCGTCCGCACGCGCGATCACCTCGCCGAGCCTCGTGCGCGCATCGGTCACCGTGCGCCAGAGCTGCTTTCGCGCTTTGTGGTCTTCGAGATCAGGCCAGAAGACCCCGACCAGCTCGTCGGCTGTCGCACCCTCTGGACGCAGGGCGAGGTAGGCGAGCAGTTGCTGTGTCTGCGAGCGAAGCCCACGGCGGCTCGGCTTGGAAGGCGTGACCGCGGGCGGTCCGAGCAGTGCGATCGACGGGCGCGGCAGTCGTGGAGGCGACGTGCGCGCCGGCGCTCGCCGCCGGAGGTCGAGGCCGTGAGCGGCGATGGCCATCACGCCGTCGCGTGCTGGTGCGACCGCCAGCGCGAGGGCATGGGGCTCGCCGGCGACTTCGCTGGGCCCTCGGAGAACGAGCGGGAAGGGCGGCGGGAATCCCGCGCGGCGGGCCGCGGCCGCCAGCCGCGCTTGACCGGATGAGAGCGAACGGGGGCGCGGCACCGGAAGCGGGTACGCGGAGATGTGCCGAACGAAGAGCCGCCGGAGGGCGTGGCTGAAGACCAGAACTGCGAGAAGCATCGCTGCGCTCCAAGCGGCAAGGCCGAGCAGCCCCTGCACGAGCGGAAGCGTGACCGGGTTCCCGAGTGAGCCTGGGAGCGCGGGCAAACCCGGCCGGTGCTCAACGAGGAGCGCGAGCAGAGCCGACGAGGCGAGTGTCCCGAGGAGAGCGGTCAGACGGGAGAGCGTACGGCGAGAAAGCTTCATGGCAGGAGCGCGACGAGGGCACCTGTGGCGAGGAAGGGCGCAAGCGGAAGCGATAGTCGCCAGGCCGCGCCGCCGCGCGAGAGGAGCAGCAGGACGCCCGCGCAGGCAGCGAGCGCGACTCCGAACACCAGCGCGCGGGGTGCCTGCCCGTCGAGGCCGAGCACGACCAGGACGGCGAGCTTGACGTCGCCCATCCCGAGCGCGGCCGGCCGGGCGAGGCTGAGCCCGAGGAAGAGCGCCGCAATCGCGAGTCCGGAAAGCAGGCCCGCGCCGGCACCGCCGGCGAGCGTAAGCGCGGCGCACACCACCGCCGCCGGAAGCACGACTCGGTTCGGGACGCGGCGTTCGGCGACGTCGGTCGCGGCGGCGATGCCAAGGGCCGCGCCACAGACTCCGAGCCGCCCGAGCGTCAGCGCGCCCGCGGTGTCCGCCTCCAGCGCAACCAGAACGAACGCGGCCGCCCCGGCGGCACCGACGGCGAGCGCGCGTGGGCTCATGGCGCGCGCGGCGCGGCCGTCGCCCGCGCCGAGACGGTCAAGCTGGTCAGCCCGACGATCCGCAGCAACACGGTCGGGAAACTCCGCTGGAGGCGTACCGAGACAGCGGCGGAGGTCGCCGTCGCCTGTGCCTGCACTCCCTGCTCGCCCGGGAGAACCGACAGCGCTGCCGTCTGTGCAGCCTGCGGGTCGAGAGCCAGCCGGCCCTGGTGGAGGGCATCGAGGTCGAGCGCCTGGCTGCCGGAGAGCGCTGCGTCGTCGGCGGCCGCGACGAGTTCGCGGCGGACGATGAAGGCGTGGCCGACATCGACCGCGATCCCGATCACCATCAGCAGGGCAAACGAGAGCAGCAACCCGGAGACCAGCACCGCGCCGCGTTCCGCGCCAAGCGTTCGCCTGGCACTGTTCACGGCGCCTCCGTCAGCAGCGAGCGGTAGCTGTCCACGGGTGCGCTCGCCTGGCTGTGGACGGTGATCGTGCCAATCCCGCCGAAGAGCGGAATGCTGGCGAGCGCCACCTGGGCGCTCGTTCGCGCCCGGAGCACGCTGCCGCGCGCGAACGTCCCCTCGAGGTGCAGCGCGAGCGGGATGCTGGTCTGGCTCTGCTCGCGGGCGAGCGCCTGCTCGGCCGCCTGTTGCGCTTGCTCGGACGAGGGCGCCTCGACTGCGGCGCGGACAGCGTCACGAGCTGCCTGTGCGGCAGCGAGCTTCCCCTGCTCGAGCCGAGCGAACAGCGGGACGATGAACATCAGCGGCAGCAAGACGCCCACCAGGAGCAGCAAGCCGGAGACGATCCCCTGCCCGTCCTCGCGCCGAAGAGATCGGCTGCGCCGATTCACGGGGCCGCCGCCTGTTCCTGTTGCGGGTACTGCTCGAGCGGCAGGCTCGCGCTCACGCTCACGGCCGGGAGAAGCAGCGGCAGCGAGAACAGGTGCGGCGCCTGCCCGGCCACGCGCACGGTGACCTCGTCTGCCCGCTCGGACACGGCGGGGTGCAGTCCGGCCCCGGTCCCGCCGGCCGCTGCGAGCACGCCCGCCGCTCGGTCGAGTCCGGCCTGCGGGCCGCCGGCAGCGGCCGCTCGGACGCCGTCCTGCGCCGCCGCGATCGCCACCGAGCGCGCGTGTGCGTACGCGAGTCCCTGCACCGCAAACGCCACGGCGAGCAGGACGAGCCCGAGCGCGAGCAGGCCTTCGATCAGCGCCTGCCCGCGCTCGCAGGCGAGCCGGCGGGCGAGCGCGAGCACTCGAACTACCCGCCGGAGATGAAGTTGACGATCTTCTGCCCGGCCTGCTCGATCGCCGGTCGCAGCAGGCCGACGACGGCGGCCGCCGCGGCGGCCAGCCCGACGGCGAGCACGACCCAGTTGACGAGACTGTCGCCGCGCTCCTCGCGGCGGACACGATCGGCCCAGTCGAGAAGCCGGAACCAGAGCGCGTCGAGCATCGAAAACCCCCTTTCTTCGGTTCAGACGGTGTGGGCGAGGAAGCGGAGGAAGCCGTACGCGAGCAGCAGGACGAGCACGGCGAGAAGCGGCGCGAGCGGTGCGTGCATCGCCAGGTAGGCGCGATCTGCCGCGCGCTCCAGGTAGCGAGCCTGCTCGCCGCGCATCTCCTTCGCCTGCTGGCGCAGGAAGTCGAGGTACGGACTCTCCTTGGCGGCAAGCAGCTCGCAGAAGCGCACGAAGGTCGGCTCGCCGGTCTCGCGAGCGACCTGGACGAGCGCCTCACGCTCGCTCACGCGCTCCCGCCGCGCGAGCGTCAGGGCGCGCTGCAGCTCCGACCCCAGCGGACCGTGCGTGTCCTTCGCCGTCAGCTCGAGCGCGCGCCGGAGCGACTGCCCCGTTCCGAGAGCGAGCGCGAGCACCGAGAGTGCCTCCGGCAGGTCGAGGAAGATCGCCTCGCGGCGGCGCTTCCCCTGCTGGCGCAGCAGCAGGTCGGGAACGAAGGACCCAGTCGCGGCGAGCAGGAGCACGAGAAGGAGCGACGGGGGCCGTGCGGTTGCGGCGGCGTACGGGGCGAGCACGACGAAGGGCGCGGCGAACGCGAGCAGCGCCTTGTGCACGAGCAGCAACCGCAGCGACTTGCGATCGCCCGCGTGGCGCAGCTCCCGCGCGTAGTAGGCGGTGACACGCGCGAGCCAGACCGGCACCGCGACCGGCTGCGGCGGCAATACGACCATGCCCCCGGCAGCGCGGCGCGTGTCGACCCGGGCGAGCCGGACCGACAGCGACGGCCGCCTGCGCGTCAGCGCGTGGTAGGTCAGAAGAAGCCCGCCGGCGACGAGGGCGAAACTGGAGAGGGCGAGCGTCCCGTTCACTCCCGTTCGCCCGTCCTGCGTGGCTCCGGCACGCGGCCGAGCCGCCGCATCAGGAGATAGCAGCCGAAGATCAGTGCGCCGCCGAGCGCCCCGACGGCCGTTCCGGCAGGCGTCCTGTAGGCGTCGAGGTAGGCCGGCGTGGCCGCACCGACGAGGAGCAGAAGCGCGACAGGGCTCGCGGCAAGAATCGCCGCCTCGAGCTGGAGACTTGACGCGCGCGCCCGCGCCTTCTCCGTCGCCTCGAGCCGGTCCGAGAGAACGGTCGAGAGCTCGCGCAGCGCCGGCGCCAGCCGACCCGACGGCAGCTCGAGCAGCCCTGCGCGGAGAAGCAGTGCGACGGTGTCGGTCGTCCGTTCGCCCGCGGCCGTAAGCCCGCCGATCGCGGCCTCGAGCCCCGCCGTCCGCAGCCGGCCGTGAAAGGCGGCGAAGTCGCGGCGCAACGGCACCGGCCCCGCATCGCCGACGAGCGTCACCGCGGCCGGGAACGCGATCCCCGCCTCGAGCGCGTCCGCGAGCTGCGCGAGCGCCGCCGGCCACGCGCGTTCGCGCGCGTGGATCGCGCGACCACGCCGGCGCGCGACCCATGCCCACGGCGCGTAGGCGCCCGCGCCCGCAGCGACGAGCGCCAGGATCGGCACCTGCGCGAGCGACCAGCCGACGAGCCAGCCCAGAACCGCTCCCACAGCCGTCAGCGCGACCAGCAGCGACGGGCGGAGGCCGAGCCCCTCCGGAGAAAGCCGCTGCCGCAGGCGCGAGACGAGCGTGTGCTCCGGGAACCGGTAGCCGGCCAACCCGAGCAGCAGCAACCCGAGCCCGGTCGCGAAGCAGAGAGCGAAGGCGACGCCGATCAATGCGAGCCCCCTGCGAGCAGGAAGGCACGCGCCTCGGTCACCGGGTAGACCGTGGACGTCTCGGTGGTGCGGCTGGGAAGAGCGCCTGCCGCCGCGACCGGACCGCTCGCTTGGTAGCTGATCCGCCAGGTGACGGCTGCCTGGACACCGTAGCCGCTGTCTCCGCAGCTCGCCAGCACGTACGGGTTTCGTCCCTGGTCACCGGGGAGGCAGCGCGTTCCGTAGACGTGTGTGATCGCCTCCGGCGGAGGCGGACCCGCCCGGTAGGGGATGCCCGCGCCTCCCGCCCGGCTGGCACCGTCGCCGAATCGCCACTCGACGACCTCGGGAACGGCGGAGACCGTGACCTGCTCGCCGGCGAGCGTCACCGACAGGGTCGTCGGCTCCGGCGCCGGGTCGAGCCAGAACCAGGAAGCGGCCCCCGTCAACCCGCGGGTGCTCGGCGAGCGACGGATCTCCCCCGGCACGAGCGGCAAGCGATCGGCGATCGAGGCCGCGATCGCGCCGGGGGCAAGCGGCGGACCGCCGGGCGTGCCGGGCGCCGGAGCTCCGACGACGGTGAAGCACGGCAGCACGCTGCTCGGCGCGTACATGCACGCGTGGCCGCTCCCGTCCGTGTACCAGAACGAGCCCGGGCCGACCGGAGCCGGGTTCTTGAGCAGCGGCGAATCGCTGCGGAGCGACGGATACGGGTTCGGCAGCGACTCGCCGGTGCCCGGCCTCGAGACCCGCCTGCGGGTCGAGGTCGACTCGAATGAACCGCCTCGCCTCTCGGCGCCTCCCGAGCGACCCGGGCGCGTCGCGCGCACGTCGATCCGAGCCGCGATCCCCGCGTGGCTCGGGCCGTATTGCTGCGACAGCGGCGTGACCCGGATCTGGTCACGCCAGCGCGGCGGCTTCGTCCTGTCGCCCAGCGCCGGCGCGGCGCTCAGACCCGCCACTGCCGCGCAGATGAGGAGCGCCCGCCTCATCGCACCGGACTGACTCGCCAGACGACGAACTGCATCGTTTCGTCCACTCGCCTCAGCTCGACCCGGGCGCGGTCGTCGACCGAGATCGCCTGACCGAGCCGTTTGCCGCCGCGGTAGGGGAAGACGCGCCCCTGGTTCCGGACGAGCGCGGTCGCTCGCGTGTAGGACGGGTCGAGGCGGACGCTCACGATCGTGTAGCGGCCCGGTCCGCTGCGGATCCGGATGCCGCGCCGTTGCCGCGCCGCCGCCGAGGTGCGCAGGGCCGCGAGCGCGGGCCCGCGCGTCGAGTGACGCGCCCACGCCGGGAGCCGGTTGTGCCAGAGCACGAAGACGGAGAGCCGGAAGTTCTCGTTCAGCGCCGCGCGCACCGACCGCGTGAGCGCCGTCTGCGTGTCGGCGTGCGTGGTGGAGGTGGTAGAGGAGGGAGCCGTGGCGGCGTGCTTCGAGCCACCGCATCCGCCCGCCACGGGCGCGATCGCGACCCCGAGCACGATGACCGCGCAGCGTTTCATCGTGGTGGCTCATAACCGGCACGTTCGAGTTCTGCGTCGAAGGTGGGGCGAATGCCGAGCCAGCGGAGCTCGGAGCCGCCGCCCTCGAAGAGCGGGTTGAGCGTGAGCCTGGTGCCTTCGACACCCTGGACCTCGACGATCTCGTCGATCAGCCGGGGCAGGAAGCGGCGTTCGCCGTCGTCGAAGCTGCGCGGCCGGTTGCAGTGGACGGCGACATCGATCTCGCGGAGCCAGTCGAGCGCCTGCTCCGCCTCGACACGCGCGCCCGAGGTAAGGGCGAAGCGGACGAGATTGCGAAGCGCGTGCTCGCAGGACTCGCCGTGCACGCTCGTCATCCCGGCGTGTCCGGTGGCGAACGCCCACAGCATCGCCATCGTCTCCGGGCCGCGGCACTCGCCGACCACGATCCGGTCGGGGTTCATCCGCAGCGCGTCGGAGACGAGGTCCTCCAACGTGACCGCCGGCAGCCCGTCGGGAGAGGCGGCGCGCGCTTCGTAGCCGACGCAGTTCGCGAGCAGACCGGGAAGCTGGAGCTCGGCGGACGACTCGCAGACGACGGTGCGCTCGCTGGCCGGGATCGCGCGCCCGAGCGCGTTGAGCAATGTGGTCTTGCCCGAGGAGACGCGTCCCGAGACGACGATGTTCTTGCCGGCGCGCACGCAGGCGGCGAGGAACTCCGCTGCCTCCTGGCTGAGGAAGTCGAGCGAGACGAGCTCGTCCAGGGTTCCGGCGCGCAGCCTGAAGCGGCGGATCGTGCAGATCGGGTGGCCGTTCGAGGAGACAGGCGGGATCGCAGCGGTCAGCCTGGAGCCGTCGGGAAGCCGCGCCTCGACCCGCGGCGTGATCCGGTCGAGCCGCTTGCCCTCGACCTGCTCGAGGAGACGCTCGAGGAACGCACGAACCTGGCGGTCGTCTTTGAAGACGAGGTCGGGGACCCGCTCAATCCGCTCGCCCGTGTCGCGGAAGACGCGGGTGGGCGCGTTCACCATCCACTCCTGCGCTTCTGCGTCTGAGAGCATCCGCTCGGCGATCGCGCCGAGGCCGATCAGGTCCTCGCGCAAGGCGCGCGAGATGCGCTCGCGTTCCTCAGCGGCGAGGTCGGCCGCTTGGCCGTTGAGCGCGGCCGCCTCGTGGTCGCGCACGATCTGCTCGATGAGCTCCTTCGCCCGCGCGCGGCCCGGCTCGCTGTTCAGGTTCACCTCCTCGGCGGCGAGCGCGCCCTCGACCCTCGCCCGGATCCGCTGCTCGGCTTCGCTCAGCGCGTCCGCCATGGAGCCACCACCTCCTTCGCCGAGGCAGACCAGGCCGGGAGCGGCAGCCGCAGCTTCCGCTCGCGCGGGATCGCCAGAGCTACGGGCAGGAAGAGCTGGTCGAGCAGACGTGCGAGGGCACGTGCGTACGCTCCCCGCCGCCGCGCAACGGCGAGCGGCGTTCCTCGCCGCTCGGCCCGTCGCAGTGCCCGGCCGTCGAAGGGAAGAGTCGCATCGAGAGCCAGTCCGCGTTCCGCAAGCCGTTCGGCGAGCATCTGCGCGAGCTGACGCGTCGGACCGGTGCCGGGCCCGCCGAGACCGCTGCAGACGACGCGCAGGCGCTCGTTCGGGATCTCGAGCTCGACCCGCAGCAGGTCAAGCTGGGCAAGCCCGTCGCGTACCTGTCGATCGCGCGCTCCGATGACGAGCAACACGGCGCTCGCGCACGTCAGCGCCTCGCGGTGGGAGCGCGCGAGCGGCGTCGGCTCGCCACCTTCTTCGAGCAGGAAGCCGACATCGCAGATGACGAGGGGCACGGCGTGCGCGAGCGCCCTCAGCGCCGTCGCGACCGCGCCTGGCTGCGCGAGCTCGTCGATCGGCTCCCATGGCTCGGGCGGCGCGAGCAGCACCGGTGGCCACCCCGGCCGGCGCACGAGCCAGCGCTCGAGCAGCTCGCCGAGCGCGCCGTCGCCCGCGGAACAGGCACGGACGAGCCCGAGCAGCGAGCCGTCGTGACCGTCGGCGGCGAGTCGCAGATCCAGCCCGCCGCCGAGGAGGTCGCATTCGACCAGCGCCGTCGGCCACCGTTCCTGCGCCAGCGCGGCGAGCGAAGCCGCGCACTCGCTCGCGCCCGGGGCGCCCCTGCTTCCGACGACCGCGAGGATGCTGCCCCGCTCGGCGCGCCGCCCGCGCGGCTCGTCGATACCCGCCGGCCGCGGCTCCGCGGACTGCGCGGTACCACGCGTGGGGCCTGCCAGCTCGGCGCGCAGTTGCTCGAGGTCGGCGTAGCGGTCGACGACGGCGTCGACGCCGAAGGCGCTCAGCGCGGAGGCAGACGCGCCGTCGAGCGCCAAGCCGACGAGCCGGATGCCGGAGGCGCGAAGGCGCGCGCAGCGTGCAGCCGAGAGGGCCGGCAGGTCCGGCGAGAGCAACACGACATCCGGCTCGTGTTCGGCGGCGAGCCGGTCGAGGTCGGTGCCGTCGAGGGCGCTGGCGACAATCGAAAGCGGCGACTGCTCGTCGAAGAGCAACCGCTCGACGCACCGCTCGGCGGGAGGGCTCAGTGCGAGCAGCAGCCGCGGCGAGTCTTCCACCTCAACCTCCGACGCTCGCCGACGGGATCGGCGCCGCAGCCCGCGTCCCGTCACGGAGGAGGTCGATCTTGCCGGCCTCGCTCGCAAGCGCAAGCGCGCTCGCGATCGATGGATCGGGTAGGGCGAGCGTCACGGGAATCGTCGCCGAGGCTCGGTCGAACCCGCTCGGCGCCTGCCCGACGGCGAGCACCTGGAGGTCGCGTGCGACCGCGCGCGTCTGCGCACCGCCGGCCGGTGCGGCGAAGGTGGCGAGCACCGTCACCCGGTCACCGGGCCGCAGGTCCCCGCCGAGCGCATGCAACAGGGGAACGGCAACCGTGAAGGCGGCAGGCGCGGCGCGGGCGCCGGCGAGAGCGCTGCGCGTCAGCGGGGACCCTGCCGGCACGGCGGTCGCGAGACGGCTGCCGGTTACCAGCTCGAGCTGCCGCGCGGGGACGAGCGCGGCGAGGACGCCGCGATCGCCGGCAATGCCCGCGGAACGCAGATCGCTCGCGCGCAGGACAGTCCCCGCGGGAAGGTCGCGCGTCGCAACCAGCACGCCGGTGCGCCGCGTCGTCTGACTGTAGACCGCCAGATACCCAACCAGCGCGACCAGGACGAGCGCGACGCCGGCGACCGGCAGCGGCTGCAGGAAGGAGCGTCTGCGTTCCCGAACAGGCTGCGCCTGCCGCGGCTCGCGCAGCCGGACGCGGAGGCCAGCGCCGTCCCCGGACAGCGGGAACTCGACGACGGCTTCGTCCGGCGCCTTCCGCCCGAGCCTGAGCTGCGACCAGGGCTTCAACGCTTCACCGATACCAAGGCGAGGTCGCCAATCGCTCCCCGGTTAGTCGCCACTAACTCCCAGAGGCGGACGAATGGGCGCAGGACCGCCGCCGTGGCGGCCGCCACGTCTCTCTCGAACCGGTGCGCCCCGAACACCAGGACCCTTCCTCTGCTCCTACTGGGTATGTCGTAAGGGAGGGCGCGGAAGTAACGCGCCCGGGCGAGCTCAGCCGGAAGGTTTCTGCCGGTGCCGCCCGAAGCGGCCAAGCAGCCGGCGCACGCGCGGGAACCGCGGCGCCCTCCCCGCGTGTCGATCGGCTGGCCGCTGGGTGGAGGCAACCGCATCCGCGATCGCGAGCAGCTCGGGATCGTCCCGGAGCAACATCACCACCTCTGGATCGAGAGGCGGCTCTCGCTCAGACTTCAGGTTCGATTCCTTGCTCTTTGAGTTCGCGACGGAGTGCCTCGAGGCCGCGCCGGAAGCGCATCTTGACCGCCGCCTCGGTCGTCCCGACCACACGAGCGATCTCCTGGAACGAGCAGCCTTCGATGAGCCTGGTGCAGACCACTGCCCGCTGCTCGTTCGGAAGGTGCGTGATCGCCACACGAATCGCGCGCGCGATTTCGCTCCCGTACGCGGCCGGATCGGCCACCTCGGGCGCCTCCTCCAGCGAAACCGGACGCGGCGCGTACGTCTCATGGCGAGCGTGATCCGCAAACCGGCGACCGGCAATCGAGTAGAGCAGCGCGAGCATCGACGTTGGCGGCGCGCTCATCCGCGAGAGCGTGACTGCCGCGTCGGCGAACACCTCCTGCGTCAGCTCCTCGGCTTCGTCACGGTCGCGCGTCTTCCGACGCAGGTAGCGGTAGATCTGCGCATAGTGCTTCCGGAAGGCCTGTTCCGCGAGACCTTCCAACTACCCTCGTCTGTCGGGCGCGGGCGCGAGAAGTAACGCGCGCCGGTGGATTCTGCCCGTCGCCACGGGCGCCGTAACCGGCGCTGCGACTCTCACTCTCGGTTCTGAAACGACCTGCACCGCCCACCTCCCGTGGGCGAGGCCGGGACCGCAGAACCGACCCCGAGAAACGCTGCGATAGCGCTTGTACCACCGGCCGCACGCGGCCGCAAGCGTCCCGAACTGCCCAGTCTGGAACGGGCGTTGGGACGCAACCGCGGACGGTGAAAATCTCCTGCTCACGCAGGGGTGGCGACCTGAGGGGGACCGATTGGCGACCTCGGTCCGGCAGCCTCGCGCGCATGAGTCAGACGGCGAAGCGACCGTCGCATCGAGCCGGCCGCTCGGACGCGGAGCTGCTTGCAGCGGCCGATGAGCTCCGCCGCTCGAACGCGGACCTCGAGCGGCTACGGCAGGCGACCGCGGCCGGCTTCGAGCTCCTCGACCGGCAGACGCACGGCGAGTTGAGGCTGGTCGTCGAGCAGGCCTGCGACGAGCTCGCTGCGCTCGTCGACCGCGTACTCGAGGGGAGGGGGCGGAGCGAGTGAAGGTTTCAGGACGGAAGCTCAACGCCGAGCGCCTCGGCGGCGGCGCTGACCTCGACTTTACGCCCCTTGCGCGACCGCAGAGCGTCGGCCAACGCGACGTTGACAGTGGCCGTCAACGCCATGTAGTCGGCGATGCTCATGCGCCTGCTCCCCCGCCGCCAGGCGCGTACCTGCTCCGGAGTGGTCGCGAGCGCTTCGGCTGCTTGCGTCTCGTCGCTCCAGCCGTACAGCCTGAACGCGGCCTCGAGCAGCGGGACGGCGCCGGGCGCCCTCTTTCGCCCTGCTTTCTTTCTTTCCGGCATGCCCGGGTGCTCGTCCGGGTCGGGAACCGTGCCCGCGTCCGCGAACACCGCTCGCTGCAGATCCTCGAGCGGGATGCGAAGGAAGGCCGCGATCCGCATCACCTCGTGGAACGGCGGCTTGCCGACGCGACCGAGCTCCCAGCCCTCGATCGTGCCGGCGCTGATCCCGACGAGCTTTCCCAGCCGGGCGCGCGAGTAGCCGGCCGCCTCACGGCGCTCTTGGAGCAACCGCGCCAGCGCCGTCTGCTCGACCGTCATCCTCCGCCTCGTCTCATCCGTGATTCAACCGCTATCGAACGATACCCGCGCATCTACGGAGGCAACCGCGAGTGAACGGCGGCTTCGACGGCAAGCCGCAGCGGCTCTGGCCGGAAGCGGAGGACGTCGTGCCGATTCTCGCCCCACGACACGGCTCCGACTTCGACTGCGGGCATGGCCGCCGCCGGACGCGACCGCCGCGCCTCACCGCCGCCGACTTCACACCCGAGCGGATGCTTCGACCGAGCGCGGAGCCCCCCGATGCAGGCTGGCGCCGTTCGCTCTACCGGCTCTCCGGCGGGCTGCTGTCGGTGCCGCCGAGCGCCGCCGAGCTGCGCAGACGTGAGCTCATCGCACAGATAAAGACGCCGATTGTCGGCTGCCGAACGGTCGCGTTCGTCTCGCGCAAGGGTGGCGTCGGCAAGACGACCACCTGCCTGCTTGTCGGGCACAGCTTCGCCTGCCACCGGGGCGACCGGGTGATCGCGATCGACGCCAACCCGGACGCGGGCACGCTCGGTCATCGGCTCCGGCGCGAGACGGCAGAGACTCTCCCTTCACTCCTAAACGGGCGCCAGGCGGTCCGCCGCGATGCAGACGTGCGCGCCTACACCTCGCAAGCGCCGAGCCGGCTCGAGGTCGTAGCCGGCGACGAACGGGACACGGTCGAGCGTCCTCTCGGGCGCAGCGATGTCGGGCGGGCCATCTCCGTCCTCGCGCGCCACTTCAACCTGCTCTGCCTCGACACGGCAGCCGGCGTCCTCGGTTCCGCCAACCGGGGCGTGCTCGACGCGGCCGATCAGATCGTCGTTGTCTGCACGGCGAGCCTCGACACTTCCCGCGCCGCCAGCGCGACCCTCGACTGGCTGGAGCTGCACGGCCACGAAGAGCTGGCGTTCTCGGCCGTCGTCGCCCTGAACGCGATCAGAGACGAGCCGAGCGCAGTCGACCTCGACCGGATCGAAGAGCACTTCGCCTCCCGCTGCCGCGCATGCGTCCGCATCCCCTGGGACCGCCACCTCGAGAGCGGCGCCGAGGTCGTGCCGGAGGAGCTTCGCCCCGAAACGCGGGAGGCGTACCTCGAGCTCGCCGCGGCAGTCGCACGCGGCTTCACCGACCCGACGGAAAGGAGGTTCTGACGATGCCCTTCCTGATCGACCTGCTGCTGGGCGCAACCGGCATCGGAGGGCAGCCGGACCCCAACGGTCTGCCCGGCAGCTCGGCACTCCAGCAGCTGATCTCCGGGCTCGCTTTCTGGGCGCTGCTCGCGTCGCTCGGCGGCCTACTCATCTCCGCCGCCGTCTGGGCGCTGTCGTCCCACTCCGGCAACTACCACCACGCGACGCTCGGTCGACGGGGGACGATCATCTCCGCAGCCGCGGCCTTCCTCGTCGGCGCCGCCCCGGCGATCGTCGACTTCTTCGAGAACCTCGGCAAGACCGTGCACTGACGTGCCCGGCCGCGACGTCAACCTCCCGCCGAGCATCGACCAGCCCCGCCCGGTCAAGCGCCTCCTCTTGTGGGCTGCCGGCTTCGCCGTGGTGTTCGCGCTCGGGATCGTGATCGGCACCAGCCTCGCCTCGCCACACTCGTCGCCCGTGGTCACAGACCGCGCGGCGCCGACGGGCGCCGCCCAAGCACCGGGCCCCCCCGCACCCGTCTCGAGTGCGCACACGCGCACGGGCGCGGTCGCGGCGGCGGCCCGGTCCATCACCGCCTTCGCCGGCGACGTCCTGCTCGAGCCCTCGCGGCTGCGCACGCTCGTCGCGCGGATCGCTGCCAGCTCGGCAAGGGCGCAGCTGGTCGCGGCGTTCGAGGAAGCTAGCGCGCAGACGCGGGCCAAGCTCGGCGCCGACACCGTTCCCAGCCCGGTGATTCTGCTCCGCGCCGTCCCGGTCGGCTATCGGGTCGTGCGCTACTCGCCCAACAAGGCCACGGTTGCAGTCTGGTACGTCGGCATCGTCGGCAGCGGCGCCACCGTCCAGCCGCAACAGTCCTGGCGGACGCAGACCGTCGAGCTCGTCTGGGAGCACGGCGGGTGGAAGGTCAGTTCGTACGCGAGCACGGCCGGCCCCACCCCCGCGCTCTCCACCGCCGAGGCCGAGGCGCCCGGCGAGCTGTTCGCCGCCATCCCCCGCTTCGAGGAGTTCGCGGATGGCACGCGTTGAACGAATGCCGCTCGTCCGCGGCCTGAGCGCGGCGCTCGCGCTGCTTCTCTGCACCGTCGTTCTCGCCGGTCCGCTCGCGCCACCCGCGCACGCCCTCTCCCTCCCGAACCCGTGCGAGCTACCCGTCGTCGGCAACGTCTGCGACGCCGTCTCCGCGGCCGTTACGAGGGTCGCCCAAGAGGCGGGCGACTTCGTCATGCGCGGCGTCACCGCCTGGGTGACCAACGCCGCCGTCTGGGTGACGGGCAAGGTCGGCGAGCTCATCGACCACACCGCCAGCCCCGACCTCGGCGCCGGCTGGTTCCAGGGCGAGTACGGAACGATGGTCGCAGTCGCCGGGACGCTGGCGCTGCTGATGCTCATGCTCGCGGTGATCCAGTCCGTCATCCACCAGGACGTCGGACTGTTGATGCGCTCCGCCTTCGGCTACCTCCCGATGGCGTTCATCCTCGCCGGCGTCGCGATCGCGGCCACCGGGCTGCTCATCGCGATCACCGACGACTTGTCCTCAGGGGTCGTCGGCGGCCTCGGCACCGCGCAGTCGTCGAATCTGCTCCAATCGGTCGGAGACGCCTACAAGAACGCGCTCGACCAGACCTCGGGCATCCCGCTCTTCGGCGTCTTCCTCGGCGCGATCATCCTCGCGATCGGCGCCTTCGTGCTCTGGCTCGAGCTCGTCATCCGCGACGCCGCGATCTACGTCTGCGTCTTCTTCCTCCCCCTCACCTTCGTGGCCATGATCTGGCCCGCGACCAGCCGCTGGGCGCGCCGGCTCGTCGAGCTGCTGATCGCAATCGTGCTCGCCAAGTTCGTCATCGTGGCAATCCTCAGCCTCGCGAGCGCCGCCCTCACGAACACGAGCCTCGTCCAAGGTGACGGCAACACCTTCGAGCGCATGATCGCGGGCTCGGCGCTGCTCGTCCTCGCAGCCTGGTCGCCCTTCGCCCTGCTCCGGCTGATCCCGATGATGGAGGTCGCCGCCGCGAGCGTCGTCAGCCAGCGCTCGACGATGTCCGCAGCGGCCGCTTCCGCCGGCATCCACAGCCCCGCCGCCTACATGCGCCAGGCGATGGACCGAAGCTCCCGGCCCTCGAGCCCGCCGGCCTACTCGACGAGCGGAGGAGCGACCTACACCCGTGCACACACCGCCAGTGAGGGAACCTCGGGCGAAGGCCCGCCCAGCGATCCTGGCGCACGTGCGCACCGCGGCGAGACGTCCGACGCCGCGGCTGGAACGGTTCAACCGGGCGCACGCCAGCCGGGCGGGTCACCACGAAGCTCGAGACCTCGAGGCACGGCGACAGCAGCTGAGCCGCCGCCGACCGGCGGGACGCCGTCAGCGTCCCCGCCCGCCGGGCCGCGCCGACCGCCGGAGCCGCCACCGCCTCCTCCCGCGGAGCGGCCGCGAGCGCCGCAGCCGCCGCCCGCGGGGCGGCCGTGCCCTCCCGAGCCACCGCCCGATCCCCGCCCGCCCAGCGGCGGAGGTGAGACGTGAGCGCAACCAACTATCAGCGCTACCGCTTTGGACCGCTCGAGCGCCGCGGGCTGATCGGCTCGCTCCGACCGACCCAGGTGGTCGTGCTCGCCGCCAGCCTCGGCGGTAGCGTCATCCTGTTGCGCACGCTCTCGAGCGGCGGCGGCGTGGTCGCGGCGCTCGCGCTTTCGCTGACAGCGGTGGGGTTCTGTTTCTGGCCGATCGGCGGCCGCTCGGCGGAGGCCTGGCTTCCGATCGTCGGCCGCCACGCGGCGCGCGTTGCCCTCGGCACCGGCATGCGGCGCTCGCCTGCCCCGCAGGCCGGCACCCGGCTGGCCGCAGACGGGCGGCCGGAGGCCGTCGCGGCGCTTCCGGAGGCCGGCCGCGAGCTGGAGTTGCTCGCGGTGCCGCTCCGGGGGGAGACGGTCGGCGTGCTCAAGGACCGGCGCGCCCGCTCCTACACGGCGGTGCTGGCCGTGCGGGTCGCGTCGTTCGGGCTGCTCGACCGCTCGGAGCAGGAGGCGCGGCAGGCCGGCTGGGGCGGCGTCCTCGCCGGCCTCGCCCGGGAGGGCTCGCCAGTGAGCCGCATCCAGTGGCTCGAGCGCACCGTCCCCGCGGACGGGGACGAGGTCGGCCGCTACCTGGGCGAGGCGTGGGCGCGCGACACGGTTCCAGTCGACTCGCTCGCGATGCAGTCCTATCTGGAGCTGACGAGCAGCGCACCCGCGGTCACGCGGGATCACGAGATCTTCGTCTGCCTGCAGATCGACGCCAAGCGCGCCTGGCGGCAGATCAAGCGCAGCGGCGGCAAGCAGGGAGCAGACGCCGGCGCCTGCGCCGTCTTGCTGCGTGAGCTGGAAACGCTCGCCGAGCGCCTGGCCGCAGCCGACGTGCGCGTCGTCGGCGCTCTGCGCCCCGGCATCCTCGCGACCGCCGTCCGCGTCGCCTTCGACCCCTGGTCGCGGCCCGGGCTGGCGCGGCTCGCCGCCGCCGACCCCGACCGGGACGGAATCGACGAGGCGGCCGCCTGGCCGCTCGGCACCGAGACGTCGTGGGCCGTCTACCGGACGGACGGGGCCTTCCACGTCACCTACTGGATCGCGAGCTGGCCGCGGATCGATGTCGGCGCCGCCTTCCTCTCCCCGCTGCTTCTGCACGCGCAGGTGGTGCGCGCGATCGCGGTCACGATCGAGCCCATCTCCCCGTTGAAGGCGATGCGGGAGGTCGAGGCCGCCCGCACCTCGGATGTCGCCGACCGCGAGCTGCGCGGGCGCATGGGCTTCATCGAGACCGCGAGGCGAAGGCGGCAAACCGAGGCGGTCGCCCGCCGCGAGGAGGAGCTCGCCGACGGGCACGCCGCCGTCCGCTTCGCCGGCTACGTCACCGTCTCCGCGCGCACGCTGGAGGAGCTCGAGCGGCACTGCTCCGAGCTCGAGCACGCCGCCCAGATGGCGCGCCTCGAGCTGCTGCGCATGTACGGGCAGCAGGAGGAGGCGTTCACCTACACGCTTCCGCTCTGCCGGGGGCTTCGGTGAAGGCGAAGGGGCAGCCCGGCCACCGCGCCACCACCGCTCACCTCCAGGCCGCCTACCCGTTCGTCGCCGAGGGCGGCCTCGGCGGCCGCGGCGTCTACATCGGCCGCGACATCTACGGCGGCTCCTTCTGCTACGACCCCTGGGAGCTGTACGGCAAGGAGTTGACGAGCCCGAACGCGGTCGTGATCGGGATCGTCGGCCGGGCCAAGTCGAGCCTCGTCAAGACCTACGTCTTCCGCCAGGCCGTGTTCGGGCGGCAGGCGTGGATCGTCGACGTCAAGGGCGAATACGACGGGCTCGCCGAAGCGATGGGCGTGCGCGCGATCGCGCTCTCCCCGGGTGAGGGGCTCAGGCTCAACCCACTCACCCCGCGCGGCGGACGCGAGCGGCAGCTCAGCCTGCTCTACTCGGTCGCAGCGGCGACGCTCGAGCGGCCGCTGACCCCGGAGGAGAAGCGCGCCGGGCAAGAGGCGCTCAACATCCTCGACCGACGAGCGGAGCGCGAGCCCACCCTGCCTGCGGTCGTCGACGTGCTCCTGCACCCGCCGGCGGAGATGGCGGAGGCGCTCGCCATGGAGATCGAAGAGATCGCCGTCTGCGTCCGCCCGATGGCGTTCGCGCTCGACCAGCTCTGCAGCGGCAACCTGCGCGGCATGTTCGACGGCCCCACCACGCCCGGGCTCGACCTCGACGGGCCGCTCGTCGTCTTGAACCTGCGCGCTGTTCTGAACACGCACACATCGGCGCTCGGGATCCTGATGACCTGCGCCACCGCCTGGCTGCAGGCGATGATCGAGGCCGAGAGCGACGAGCGCAGTCAGAAGCGGATCGTCGTCGTCGACGAGGGCTGGCGGATCCTCTCCAGCATCGGCATCGGCGAATGGCTGCAGCAGTCGTTCAAGCTCTCGCGCGCCTTCGGCGTCCAGAACATCGTCGTCCTCCACCGGCTGTCCGACCTGCATGCCGCCGGGGCCGAGGGAAGCCGCGAGCTCCGCCTCGCCGAAGGGCTCCTCGCCGACGCCGAGACGAAAGTCTGCTACGCGCAGCCGCCCGACCAGCTCCCCCAGGCGCGCGAGCTCCTCGGACTGACCGACACCGAGGCGGAGCTGCTGCCGCAGCTTCGGCGCGGCTGGGCGCTGTGGAAGGTCGGGCAGCGCTCCTTCCTCGTCCAGCACCGGCTCTCATCGCACGAGCGTGAGCTCGTCGACACCGACGCGCGCATGCTTGTCAGGGCCGCCGCATGAACAGCGAGCAGCACGTGCCACAGGCCCGCGGCGCTTCGGGGGCACAACCGCTCGAGACGCTCGCCCTTCGGCTGCTTGCGGGGCTCGTCGCCGCCGGCGCGCTGCTCTGGCTGGCCGGCGAGCTCTCCGGGCGGCTGTTCGGCGGCAACTGGCCGGAGGTGCACGCCTCGGAGATGGCGACCGTCGTGCTCCGGTTTCCCCATCACCTCGGCGACCCCGCCGCCGCCTGGCCCGATCGCGCCCGCGAGCTCGTCCCGGGGCCGGTCGCCTTCTACGGAACGCTCGCGGCGCTCCTCTTCCCGGGTCTCGCAGCCGCCGCATTGGTTCTGGTTCGGCGCGGCGCGAGACGGAGCGAAACGCAGAACGCCCGCTGGGCGCGCCGGCGCGACCTTCGCCCGCTGCACCGGCGTGCCGGCGAGACGGGCCGCCTCAGCCTCGGCCGCATCGACGGCCGGCTGGTCGCGGCCGAGCCGCGGCAGTCGGTGATCGTGATCGGGCCGACGCAGACCGGCAAGACGACCGGTTTCGCCATCCCCGCGATCCTCGAATGGCAGGGGCCGGTGGTCGCCACCTCCGTCAAGACCGACCTCCTCCGCGAGACGCTCGTTGCACGCTCGTCGTTGGCCGGCGCGAAGACGTGGATCTACGACCCCACCGGCAGCACCGGCCTCCCGGCAGCGGGATGGACGCCGCTGATGGAGTGCCTCACCTGGCAGGGCGCCCAGCGGGTCGCCGACTGGCTCGTCCGCACCGCCCGCCCCGCCAGATCCGGGATCGAGGGCGACGCCTTCTGGTACGCAGCGGCGGCGAAGGTCCTCGCCCCGATCCTGCTCGCCGCCGCCTGCAGCGGCGGAACGATGGCCCAGGTCGTCGAGTGGCTCGACAGCCAGGACCCCGAGCCCGTACAGCACGCCCTCGAAGCGAACAACGAGGAAGAAGCCGTCGCCGCCTACGACGCGATCTCGATGTGGGACGAGCGCACCCGCGGCAGCGTCTACGCCACCGCCCAGACCGTCCTCCTCGCCTACACCGACTCCGGCGTGCTCGCCTCCGCGATGAGCTCAGAGCTCCGCGCCGAGTACCTCCTCGACGGCGGCAGCCACACCGCCTACCTCTGCGCCCCCGCCCACGAGCAGCGCCGCCTGCAACCGCTGTTCGCGACGCTCGTCCAGGAGATCGTCGCCCACGCCTACGAGCGCTCCGCCCGCACCGGCAAGCCGCTCGACCCGCCGCTCCTGCTCGTCCTCGACGAGTGCGCCAACATCGCGCCCCTGCGCGAGCTCGCCGCTCTCGCCGCCACCGGCGCCGGGCAGGGCATCCAGCTCGTCTCCGTTTTCCAGGACATGGCCCAGATCAACGCCGTCTACGGCGCCGACCGCGCACCGACGATCGTCTCCAACCACCGCGCCAAGGTCGTCCTCTCGGGCATCTCCGACCTGCCCACGCTCCGCTACGTCGCGCAACTGCTCGGAGACCGCGAGGTACGCCGGCAAGCGGCCACCGTCGACGCCGACGGCCGCCGCTCCACCACCGAGTCGATCGCCTACCGCGACCTCGCCCCCGAGAACCTCCTCCGCGAGATGCGGCCCGGACAGGGAATCCTCGTCTACGGCCACCTCCCGGCCGCGCGGATCGCGCTGCGACCGTGGTTCCAGGAGCGCCGGCTGCGCCGACTCGCGAGGCGACCGCCGTTCCGTACGGAGGCCGCGCTACCGTGAAGACCATGCTCGAAGACCTGAGCACGCTGCCGCCCAAGCGGCTCGAGAAACGGCTCGAGAAGCTGGCGCACGACGCGCTCCCCTGCCACGCTGTCACCGTCTTCGACGGGAACGAAGCCGACGGCCTGACCGTCGCGCTTCACGTCGACTCTCGCCGACGAGGCGACGTCGTCGACCTCGCCCGCGTCCTCGAGGACGATCCGTCCGTGAAGGCGTCCTGCGGCTGGTCGCTCCTCCCCCCGACCCGCCGACGCAGCTACTGGCGCCTCCTTCTGCGCGTCGAGTTCGAGCGGCCCGCCCACTGCCTCTTCACCGTCGGCTTCGACGTTCGCAACCACCCGAGCGAGCCGCTGCGCGCGACACTCCCCCTCCTCCTCGCCGCCAACCGCCTCGTCTTCGCCTTCGACGGCCGCCTCGACCCCGACCGGCCACTTGCCTGGATCGCTGCACCCGTGGCGTGCGAGCCTGTCCTCGAGCTGCTCGCGGCGGTCGGCGTGTAACGCCGTTCGTGTTCTCACTTCAGCTCGGCTGCGACACAACCGACATCAACAGCTGGGCGTGGCGTACAAGCACGGCGTGTCGAGGGACGACTGAAAGAGTGGTCATCGGTCGTGAAACGTGAGGTTCGGCTCCTCAGAGAGAAGGCGCTTGACTCGTTGGTCCTCGCCATCGAGCACTTCAACAGGCCGTATGACCGCGGTCGCACGTCGTCAGTCCTGATCCTGCTCGATCACTCGTTCGAGATGTTGCTGAAAGCCTCGATCCTCCACCGCGGAGGTCGCATCCGTGAGCCGCGGGCGAAGCAAACGGTGGGCTTTGACGCGTGCGTCCGCAAGGCCGTGTCCGATGCGTCAGTGAAGTTCCTCTCAGAGGAGCAAGCGCTGTCGCTGCAGGCCGTGAACGCGCTGCGCGACGCTGCCCAGCATCACCTTCTCGATGTGCCAGAGCAGCAGCTCTATCTGCATGCACAAGTCGGGGTTACGCTGTTCCGAGACATCCTGGGCGCGGTGTTTGCGGAGGACCTCGCGACCTACCTGCCGGATCGCGTGCTTCCCGTGTCGACTGAACCGCCGAAGGATCTGGCGCTCCTTGTCGAGGACGAGGTCGAGATCATCAAGAGCCTGCTGAAGCCCGGCAGCAGGAGAAGAGTAGAAGCCCGCGCCCGTCTCCGCTCGTTGGCCATCCTTGAGGCAGTGACCCGCGCCGAGCGCTCGCAGCCAAGCGACGGCGAGCTGAATCGCGTGTTGCATCAGCTGGGAGCCGGTGAGGAGTGGAAGAACATCTTTCCGGGAGTCGCATCACTTGCACTCTCGGTCGAAGGCGAGGGCATACCAATCCAAATCCGTATCACGAAGAGGGAAGGCGTTCCGATCCAGCTCGTGCCGGAAGGGACGCCGGGTGCGACTGTCGTCGCGGTACGTCGAGTCGACGAACTCGGCTACTACAACCTTGGCCTTCGACAGCTCGCGACGCACATGAACCTCAGCCCACCAAGAGCACTTGCCGTCGTTCGCCATCTCGGTCTTCAGGGTGACCCCGACTACTACAAGGAGTTCCGAATCGGGAGCCAGACGTTCAAGCGCTATAGCCAGAAGGCGATCGAGCGCGTGCGTGGTGAACTGCCCTCGCTTGACCTGAATGAGGTCTGGGAACGACACGGACCCAGACGTAGAGCCCGAGCCCATTGAGCTTCGCTCTTGATCTTTCGCCAGCGAGGGGAACTACTAGCACCAGATAGGACATGCTCCCCTTAGGCGCGAGGAGACCGGGCCCGGCATGACAAAGAAGAACACCCTTTGGCCGATCACCCGCGCGACGCGGGCGAAGCACACGATCCTGCGTAAGTACCTCGACGCTTGGCTGCCGATCCTCGGTGCCGGGCAGTACGCACACCAGCACCTCGTACTGATCGACGGCTTCGCTGGCCCGGGGCGCTACTCGGGCGGTGAGCCGGGTTCTCCCCTGATCATGCTTAGCGCGTACGTGGACCACTCGGCCGCTCTCGATGCCACGGCGCATTTCTTCTTCATCGAGGAGCACCGCGCACGCTGCGAGCACCTGCGTAGCGAGGTAGCGAAGCTCACCCTGCCGACGAAAGTGCAAGTCGAGATCATCGAGGGCTCCTTCGTGGACGAGTTCCCCGATCTAATCGACCGGACTACGGCGCAGTTCGGACAATTGCCACCGACGTTCGCGTTTGTCGATCCGTTCGGCGCCGAAGAGATTCCTGCCGCGCTATCGACGCGCCTCCTGGAGTTCCCGCGCTGCGAAGTCCTGGTCTACTTCCCGGTCGCATTCCTAGCTCGCTTCGGCGAACAGCCGGAGTTCGCCCCGATACTCGACAGCCTCTATGGAGGCGACCAGTGGAAGCGCGCCCTGGCGGAGCCGGACTTCGAGATAAGGAAGCGCTTGCTCCACGACATGTTCCTCGCTGAACTCCAACGGCGCATTCGCTGGGTGCGCTCGTTCGAGATCACACCGGCCGCGGAGGCCGGCGGAAATACCTACTACCTCTTCTTCGGCACCAGCTCGAAGATGGGACTCCGCCGGATGAAGGATGCGATGTGGAAGGTCGATCCCACATCCGGCGAGCGCTTCCGAGACTCGACGCTTGCTGACCATCCGGTCCTGTTCGAGCGCGAGCCGGACCTCACGCGCCTGCAGGAGATGCTACGCGAGAAGTTCGGCGGCTCGTGGTTCACGATCCAGCAGGCCGAGGAGTTCACGCTGCTGGAAACGGGCTTCCGGGACAACGGACACCTGAAACCGACGCTGCGCGCAGCCGAGGCCAACGACGCGCTCGAGGTTCAACGGCCAACCGGGAAACGCGCCAGGACGTTCACTACCGGGACCCGGATGCGTTTCGCGTGATGGTGCAAGCGCCTCGCGTATCCGTCCGATGGCTAGACGAACATATGTTCGATGCCCGGAAGGAGCCAACTCAGCTTCCTCGAACCTCACCCCGCGACGGCCGGCGAGGTGAGGCCAACTGCAAGAGGCGGTGTGGTGGCGGCAACTAGCGCAATCGAGTGGACGGACGCGACCTGGAACCCGTGGATGGGTTGTGAGCGGGTCAGCCCAGGCTGTGCGCACTGCTACATGTACCGCGAGCAGCGGCAGTACGGCCACGACCCCGAGGCGCTCCGCCGCTCGAAGACGAAGTTCTACGAGCCGCTGCGGTGGCGAGGACCAAGACTGGTCTTCACCTGCTCCTGGTCAGATTGGTTTCACCCGGGGGCAGATCAGTGGCGGAACGAAGCTTGGGACGTCGTTCGTCAAACCCCGCACCTGACGTACCAGATCCTGACGAAGCGCCCGGAACTGATTCTCGAGCGTCTGCCCGAGGACTGGGGTGAGGGCTGGGAGAACGTCTGGCTCGGCGTCTCGATCGAAAACAGCCGCTTCACCTGGCGGGCCGATGCTCTGCGTGAGGTACCAGCCGCAGTACGATTCGTCTCGGCTGAGCCGCTCCTCGGCAGCCTCTTCGATGGTTCCGGCCGGCGATCGCCGCTTGACCTCGACGGGATCGACTGGCTCATCGTGGGCGGCGAGAGCGGTCCGGACGCGCGACCCCTCGATCTGTCGTGGGCCCTCGAGCTGGCAGCCGCCTGCGATCGAACGTCGACGGCCTTCTTCGTGAAGCAGCTGGGAACTGTGCTCGGGCGAGAGCTCGGGTCGCGCGATCGGAAGGGCGGCGACTTCGGCGTATTCCCGTCGAAGCTCAGGCGCCGCGAGATGCCGCTCGCCATTCAGCAGAGCGCTTCGCCCGTCGGTCTGGCGCTACAGCACTAACAACCGACGCGAGACGCTACTCCGATGCGTCTTCGACCTCGACGTCTTCAGCGACGCCGAGCTCGCGGAGGTGTTGTCTGATTTCGTCCGCGCGCTCGGCGTGCAGCCCGCCGGGAGGCTGGGCCTCGAACTCGACGGTCAGCTCCAGTCCGCCGTCTGAAACCAAGCGTGACAGCACCTTCGTGTAGAAGGTCGTCCACTTCCGCGGCGGGACCTTCCCCCGCCAGCGGATGGCCGCGATCTTCTTCCCCGTGAAGAGCGGAACCGGCTCCGGCGCGACGCCGCCGTCTCCCGCCGAAGGCGCCCCCGGCGTCGGCGCCGTTGGAGCGGGTGCAGGGACGGGCGTGTCCACGGTCGGCGCGGCCTCCCTGAGTTGGCGCGCCAGCTCCTCGGGGACGAGCACGACATCGTCGGAAAAGTCGACATCCGCCTGGTCGAGCTCGTCGCCGAACTCGATCCGAACGTACTCAGGCCCGCGCTTGATCGCATAGCCGAAGAGGCCGTCGCGGACGCCTCGCGCGATCGTGTCCTTGAGAGCTTCCGCCCGGGTCACGCGTGGGAAGGCCGGCGACGCGTAGACGGCATCGCGGAACGCCTTCGTGCTCCACTCCTCGAGACCCCTTGGCCAGTTCTGGATCACCTTGGTCGGGGCAAGCCCCTCTGTCAGCTCGTCCCGCTGCCGAAGCCGGGCCTGGACGAGCGCCATCATCGACTCGGCTGCGCTCGAGTGGAGAAGACCGAGGTCCTCCTCCACCACGTCCCCGTTGGCTCCAAGAAACGCAAGCCGATGGTAGGCACGCCAGACGGACTCTTGGAGATCGCGCTCAGCCCGTTTTTGCTGCTCGGCAAGCTGGCGCCGGCCCTCGTCGTCGAGCTCGAGGGAATACGCCTCGTCGGCGAGCGTCTTCCAGGCACGCGAACGCCGAGCGGCTTCGAGCAGCGCCCCGCTCGCCTCGGGCAGAGCGAAGATCAGCGCGTTCTTGAAGACGCGTGCGTTCGCGCCCTTCTCGTCGAGCGCGCGCCGGACGAACGCTCGTGTTTCCTCGCCAACTCCGCTCGTTGGGTCGAGGTAGACGAGCTGGAGCGCCGGCAGGTCCGGAATCCGGGCCGTCTCCTCCGGGAACGGGCAGAGCTCGAACGGTGCAGCCACCCCCTGCTTCGAGGCGAACACCTTCCGGATCGCAGCCCGGGCCTCCTCCTCGACCGCGTGCGCGTCGAGCGCCGCGCGCCGGTCGGCGAGCAGCTTGTTCAGATTGGGCCGGATCGAGAAGCGGTAGCGGTTGCCCTCCCAGCCGAGGTAGTAGCAGGCATCCTGAAGCGCCTCGAGCGCGGTCTCGACGTAGCCCACGTCGAGCTCCGGCTCACCGACTGCCAGCCGAAGCTCGGGCACGGTCGCTTCCTGCCGCTGCTGTCCTCCGCTCGACTCGAAGAAGAGCGCCGTCGCCACCTTCTGATGCAGGCGCAACCGTCGAAGCGTCTCCGGCGCCTCGGCGTCGAGCCGGACGGCGTGCGAGGCCTCGCCGGCCATGTCGGCGAGGATCGCCGCCTGCAGGCGCTCCTCGCCGAGCTGGTCCAGCACCGACGCCCGGAAGAACTGGTCGTCGAGCGGCGCCGTCCCGAGCGCGATCAGCGGATCCGCGTGGGCGCCCTTGAACCCGTCCTCGTAGGCGTCCGCGACCCACTGAGCGAGCAGACGCAGGATGCCGCGCGTCCGCTGGAAGGAGTGGAGCGTCTGCCACTTGCGCTCGAACACCGAAAGCACCGAGGGGTGGAACGGGTAGGCGGCCTCGAACACCTCCTGGGCGTGGTCGACCGGGAACCAGCCGGCGATCTGCTCGCGGTGGTCCTGGAGCCAGCGCGCGTACGCCTTCGCGGTCTTGCGCACCTCGTCCTCGGAACCGACCGAGTCGAACAGGCGCCGGCGCACGATCTCCGGAATCTCCAGGTCGCGGGCGAGCAGGTACGGCTCGGCCACGCGCGTCGTCGCTTTCGCGAGCCGGTTGAAGTCCTGCTCGTCCTCCGCCGACATCTCCTCCTCCGACTTCGGCAGGGAGACGACGACGACCAGCCGGTCGCGCCCGTCGGCGAAGCCGGTCAGCTCGCGCACGAACTCGTAGAACTGCGAAGAGAGCGTCGAGTCGCCAACCTTCACCGCCCGCGCCTTGGTGACGAAGGCCATCGTCTCGTCCATCAGGACAAGCACGGGCCGATCCGACGGAACGAAGCGCGCGATCACGTCCTCCCCGGGAGCGACTCTCGCCTCGTCTTCGGCGCGCACCGCCTCGAAGAGCTCCGGCCGGAGGGTGGCCTGGGCAAGCTGCCAGGCGATCTCACCCCACGGCGTATGCCTGTGCGGCTCGTCGTCGCCGCCGCGACCCGAGACCGCAGACCAACTCGTCCCAACGAAGACGGCCGTTGCCGCTTCAGGGACTGCGTCGATCCGTGCGTGGTCGAGCAGGTCGCGGACTCCGACGAGGTCCGACGCGGCCGGCCCAAGCCGGGCCAAGTGGTAGAGGAGCGTCAGCGCGTGCGTCTTCCCGCCCCCGAACTGCGTCGTCAGGTTGAGAACGGCGTTCGCCCCCTGGCGCTCGCCGGCGAGCCGCCGGATCGCCTCGCCCGCGAAGCGCCGCAGGCCCTCGGTGATGAAGGTACGCGCCAGGAAGCGCTCCGCCTCGCTGTACTCGGGCGGAGCCTCCCCGGCCACTACCTGGTCGAGGTGGACGGCGAACTGCGCCGCGTCGAGCGGCGCCCGCCTCCGCAGGTCCTCCCGCGGCGTCGCGACCTTGTACCAGGGAGTCAGCGCCATCGTCACCTCGGGCGAGTCGCAAGGACGCCGTCGAGCCAGCGCTTCTCCTGGGACTGGCCCGGGTAGAGGGCAGAGAGCGAGCGGGCGAGGCGCAGGAAGCCCTCGTCGGAGCTGTAGCCCGGCTCGGCAAGCAGGCGGCGGAGGGCGTCGCTTCGGCCGTCGCCGAAGAGGAGCATCGCCTGGTGGAGGCGGTCGAGGGTCGTCTCGCCGAGGGCGACCGCGGCATCGGCGACCGGGAGCGCGGCCTCGAACAGGGTGTCCTCGCGCTGGGGCCGCTGCCCGTCGCCGAGGAGCGCCCGGCGGCGCTCGGCGAGGGAGCGCAGGCGGGCCGTCGAGCCCTTGACCTCGACGATCCCGCCCGGGTGGTCGAGGGCCTCGAGGTGCGCGCCGAGGGCCTGGGCGAGCTTGCGGGCGGTGTCGTAGTCGAGCGCAAGCCCCTTCGGCGCCTGCCGCAGGGCGGGCGCCTCCTCGTCCTCGGCCAGCTCCTCCTCGGCCGCGGGCGCGCCACCGTTCGCACTGGCCTTGAGCGTCCACAGCCAGAGCGCGGTCAGGCGGGCGTCCTCCTCGAAGCCCTCCGCCTCGGCGCCCTCGAAGAGCATGGCGAGGGCCGTCCGGGCGACGGCCGCCCAGACCGTGGGGAGGAGGGCGGGCGCCTCGGGATCGTCGACGGGCGGCGAGAGCGGGACGGGCTCGCCCGCCGCCGTCTCGACGCGCTCGTAGCGCGAATACGCCTCCAGGGCGGGGCCGAGGCAGGCGAAGATCGCGTCCGCCCCCTCGATCCCCTCCGAGGCGAGGCGCGGCAGCCACTCGCCGACACGGCGCTCGATCTCCGGCCGCACCTCCCGCCAGGAGCCGATCCCGGCGCGCTCCGGGCGAGGGCGGCAGACGATGTGGACGGAGGAAGCGAGTGCCGCGGAATTCTGCTCGCGCAGACGGCCGGGCCGCTCCGTGTCGAGCGGCCAGGAGCCGGTCACCGTCCAGCCGGCGTCGACGAGCGCTTGCAGCAGCGCCTCCCAGCCGGAGGTCGTCTTGTGGGCGAAGACGACGACGGCCACCCCGTCGGGCGCGAGCACACGCCGCGCCTCGGCGAGCGCGCGGCGCATCTCCTGCTCGAAGAAGGCGTTGTCCTTGCTGCGCCCGTCGGCGAGCGCCACCGGGTCGACGATGATCTCGCCGGGCTTCGGCGTCAGCGGCCAGGCGAAGAGGTCGGGGTGCAGGTCGCCGACGGAGCGGCGCAGCCAGACGTAGAAGAAGTCGGAGAGGTCGGCGTAGGGCACCGCGTCGTAGTAGGGCGGGTCGGTGACGACGTAGGCGACGGAGGCGTCGGGGAGCGGCAGGGCCCGCGCGTCGCCCTGAGTGGCCTGGCCGGGCTGAAGCGCAGAGGTCGCGCCGTGGCGTGACACCTTCTCCACCCACTCGACCGCGCCATCCCAGTTACCGCTCGCATTGCAGAGAGGATTGACCTCTGGGAAGTCCCACACCATGGGTAGGGCCTGCCTCGTAAAGGTGTTTCCGATGAACTCGCCCGTTGCTACCCAGCGCGCAAGAGTTGAGAGGAAGTCCGCCTGCCGATCGACGGCGATCGCTAGGCATGTCGCCACGGCGCGGGCGAAGGCGGCGTCGCCGGCCTCGCGGGCGATCGCCGCGTGCGCCTCGCGCACAGCCGAACAGAAGGCGCTGAGCGCGAGCGCCTGCCGGGGCAGGAAGAGGTCGCCCCAGGTCGCGAGACCGTACTTCTGGACGCTGAACGCGCGTCCCGCCCCGGACCCTCCACCGATGGGCGTCGGCTCGTCGGGCACGAGCGAGAGCCGCCCCTCGTGCTCCCGCTGCCGCCGGCGCAGCTCCTCCGCGGCGGCGCGGGCCGCCTCGAGGTCGCGCTCGCAGGCCACCCGGTAGTGGCGGCCCTGCCGCCCGGGGTAGGTGCGAACGACCGCGACCATGCGCACGAGCAGGCCGCCCTTCGCTTTGGCCTGCACTCGCACGCGCGCGACCGGGGTGACGAAGCCGCAGACAGGGCAGACGGCGGAGCCGCGCTTCACCGTCCCCTCGCCGACCGCCCCGGGGTTCTCGACGACCTCGAAGTCGGCCGCCTTGCGCTCCCGGTCGACGCGGAGGCGAAGCGCCACTTGCCGGCGCCCCTTGCGCGCCAGCCAGAGCTGCCTGAGGAGCGGGATCTCCGCCCCGCAGCCGGGGCCCTCGCAGGTGACCGTGCGCGCCCACAGATAGGCGATTGGGACGGCGCCATCGGGGTCGGGCGGGTAGAAGCGGCCGAGGTCCGCCTCGACCCGCTCCATCACCCTCTGCCCCCACTCCCGCACCGCGTCGGCCAGCCGCTCGCGGTAGCGCGGGATGTCCTCGAGCACAACCTCGAGCAGGAGCGCCGCCACCGGGTTGACGTCGCAGGCCCAGGCGTCCGCCCCGACCCGCAGCGCCTCGAGCGGGATCGCCCCGCCGCCGGCGAAGGGGTCGACGACGATCGGTGGCCCCTGCGGGTGGGCGGCGGCGACAAGGGCGCGGGCGCAGGAGAGGTAGTCGGGGTCGGTCGAGCGCTCCCAGGCTGCGAGCTCGGCGATGAAGTCGAGCAGCGATTGGCGGAGAACGAGCGCGTCGTCGAGGTCGCGGCCGCCGAAGCGGAAACGGAGCGCCTCGGCCGCCTGCGCCCGAAACTCGAGAGGGCAGGCGGGATCGGCCGGATCGGGCAGCAGCGTCGCCAGAATCACCGCCCGGCAGGCGGCGAGCGGCCGGCGTGCCCACCAGATGTGCAGGGTGGAGATGTGCCCGTGCCGGATCGACTTCTCCCGCCGCGCGTGGGCCGAGATCGCCTTGATCGGCAGGTCGACCTCGATCAGCCGCCTCGGACTGGTCAACGCCCTTCCTCGCCAACCTCGCTGCGCTCGCTGAAGAACCTCGCGAGATCATCTCGCGAGAGCGACACGACGTCATCGGCCGACCGCCGCAGGTCGGGGTCGACGCCGGCGCCGTCGGGATAGACCAAGACGACCGCTCGTCCCTCGTCTTGGGCTGCATGCACGGCGTCGAGGAGGTCTCGGTCACCGGCAACGAGGAACGCCGTCGCGAACGCCTGCTTCTGCGCCAAGCGAGCAAGGTCGAGCGCGATCAGCGTGTCGACTCCCTTCTGGAAGTCGATCGGCCCGAGTCGCAGCCCGAGCGAATCCGGATCGAGCCCGTGCTTCTCGAGGCTCCTCTTCAGCGCGTGCAGCCACGATGGCGTCAGCGACTTGACCGTACCGAGCCGAAGCGCCAGCCCCGGGGTCAGCGCGATGGCGTCCAAATAGCGCTTCTGGCTCTCCGCCCGCGAATCCCGGGCGGGAAAGGCACCGTCGTACCAGTAACAGCGAAGCAGCGTGCCACCTCGACTCTCGCCCAGATGCCGGAACGCATCCACTGCAAAGCGTGCGTCGAGCCGTGTCTGCCAGCCAGGGAACCCGAGTGCCTTCGCCCCCTCCGCCTTCAGGAAGGCAGCATCGACAAAGAAGGCGAAGCGCTCGGTCACGGCATGGAAAAGGGCCCCACTGGGGCCCGATGGAAAGGCTCCCTCACGGGGAGCAACCACAGTGTACCCGTGCTCCACCGTGGGTCAAGAGGCTCTTTGCTGTCGAGCCTCATCGGTGGGCAGCCTCCTCGATCGCGCCCGGCGAGAGCGTGTAGTGCTCGACGGTGACCACCGGCTCCCAGCCGAGCCGCGCGGGATCCTGCACCCTGATGAGGCGCGGGTTCGAGCCACAGTCGAAGACCGCGTAGAGCCAGAAGTCCTGGCCCAATCGCTTCGCCGTCCGGTACTCGTTCGCCGTCAGGGCGACGGGCCCGACTGCCGCCCGTCCCTTCACCTCGATGAAGCGGACACCCGGGCCGCCACGCTGACGGGAGAGGACGTCGAAGCCGCGATTCTCCTTGGAGACGTCCTCGGGCTGCCAGCCGTGCGCCTCCTCATAGGCCATCGCCTCGCGCATGGCGATCGCCTCGATCGCGGGGTCGCTCACCATCGGCGCGAACACCCCGGTCCGCTCCGGGTGGGGGAGGACCCACGCGCTGCCGAGGTGGTGAAGGTCGGCGAGCACAAGCTGCCACTGCTTCGTCAGCTCCTCCCGGCGCCGCTCGAGACGCGCGTTCAGCTCGTCGAGCCGGTCCTCCGCCTGGGCGAGCCGCCCGGCCGCGCCCTCGTCTCCGCGCGCGGCTTGCTCCATCAGCTCTCCGACCTGGATCTGGAGCCGATCGATCAGCGTGTCGAGCGAGACCTCCACATGGCGTGAGATCGTCTCCACCTCCTGCTCGCGCTCCTCCTGCACCTCCTCGAGGAAGCCCTCGAGCGCCTGCTCGACGAGGAAACGCTCGGACTCCTCGCGCGAGCCGACGGCGAGAGGTGGCGGCTCGCCCTCGCCGGGGCTCAAGTCGAGGAACACCGTCGGCTGCCGGAGCGCGAAGCCGTTCGTGGTCGCCTCGACGACGAACAGCCGGCGATGGAGGGTCTGGCCGGTGCCATCCTTGACCTGGCAGTCGTACACGTCGAGCCGGGCCGGCTCTTCGCGGTGGAGGTCGAAGAAGACCGCGCCGTGTCTGAGGTCGTCTTGTGTCCGCCGCCACACCTCCTCTCGGACTGCTTCGAACAGCGGGTGGCCCGGCGTGACCCATTCGAGCGTCGGCTCGTGCTCGAGCACCTCGCGGTCGAAGGCGACCCGCCGGTACTCGCGGCCGAGACGGCCGTAGCGCGGCTCGAGCTCCCGGCCGATCTCGAGCAGCTGGCGGGGTAGCCGGCCGACCCGTGCGACGAACGGCCGCTCGGACGTGGGGCTGATGCCGGCGATCGGGCCGCCCTCGAGGAAGAACTCCTCGATCACCTCGGGGACGAGGCGGCGCTCCTTCGCCTCGGCGCGCTTGCCGATCAGACGTGCCAGGTTGAGCTCCTTCCGGGCGAGGCCTTCGAGCGCCGAGGCCGTGATCCGCTCGAACTTCTCCTTGTCGACCTCCTCGACGATCCGCTCCAGCATCTGGTCGCGGCTGATCCGGCCCGCGTAGTGGTCGCGCAAGAGCCGCTCGACGAAATTGGCTGGGACGACCTCGCCGACCACGTCGAACACTTGGTCGGAGCCCAAGCCCTGCCGGATCTCGTCCAGGCGGTCGAGCAGCTTGTGCAGCACCTGCCCCTCGCGCGTGTTCTCGGCGACGAAGTTGAAGATCAGGCAGTCGCGCTCCTGCCCGTAGCGGTGGATGCGGCCGATCCGCTGCTCGAGCCGCATCGGGTTCCAGGGGATGTCGTAGTTGACCATCAGCCAGCAGAACTGGAGGTTGATCCCCTCGCCGGCGGCCTCGGTGGCGACGAGCACCTGCGCCTCCTCCTTGAACGCACGCTCGGCGTACAGGCGCGTCCCCGGGGTGTCGCGGTCGCCGACCGCCATCCCGCCGTGGATCTGGGTCACGGTCAGGCCCCATCCCGTAAGCGTCTCGACCAGGAAGTCGACTGTGTCCTTGTGCTCGCTGAACACGAGCAGCTTCGTCTCCGGATCGCCGAACACGTTCTCGTCCGCGAGAACGCTCCGCAGCTTCTCGAGCTTGGAGGACACGCCGCGCTCCTCGAGCTCCTTCGCATTGGCGATCAGCGGGACGAGATCCTGTCGCTCCCGCTCGAGCTGCTCGCGATCCGCGATCAGCGATGCTTCCTCGATCTCCTCCTCGAGCCTCGCGACCTCTTCGTCGGTCAGCTCCTCGAGGTCGTCCAGACGGCGCTCGTCGAACGTCGCCTGTTCAGCCACGCGTCGCTGCTCGAGCTGTGCCAGGTTGCGCTCGATCTTCGCCAGTCGCCGCTCCAGACTCCGGCGCGCCGCGTACAAGCTCGACGCGAACCGACGCTGGTACATCGCCATCGTGAAGCCGATCGCGCGCCCCCGAGCAGATTGGTCTGCGGCCGCCCGGATCGACTGATCCTGGACATAGCGCGTCAGCGCCTCGTAGAAGGCAAGCTCCTCCTCATCGAGGTCGAAGGCGACCGTGTCGGCCTTCCGCTCGGTGAAGACCTTCCGCACGACACCTGTCTCCGGGTCGGGGAAGGTGACGAGCGCCTCCTTCGTGCGACGGAGATAGAACGGCGCGCTCTGCCGACGCATCGCCTCCTCGAGGCTACGGACATGTCCGTAGACGTCGCGATCGAGGAGCTGCAGAAAGAGCGAGAAGTTATCGGGATCGCCCTTGTGCGGCGTCGCCGTCAAAAGGAGCAGGTGATCGGTCCGCTCCGAGAGGAGCTCGCCGAGCCTGTAGCGCTCGGTCTTGTGCTCGGCATCGCGCGCGCTCATCCGATGGGCCTCGTCCACGATCACGAGCTCCCAATGCGCCCGCGCCAGGCTCTCCTCGACCTCGTCGCGCTTCGCCCAGTCGATCGACGTGATCACCTGCGCTTTGTCCTGCCACGGGTTCGTGCCGTACGCGCTGCGGAGATCGATGCCGCGCACGATCTCGAACGGCTCCCGGAACCGATCCGCAAGCTCGCGCTGCCACTGAAAGGCGAGGTTCGCCGGCACGACGATCAGCGTCCGCTCGACGAGACCGCGCAACTTGAGCTCACGCATGAGCAAGCCGGCCATGATCGTCTTCCCGGCGCCAGCGTCGTCCGCGAGCAGGAAGCGAATCCGGGGCAGCGGCAGCATGAAATCGTAGACCGCCTCGATCTGGTGCGGCAGCGGATCGACTCGCGAGATCGAGAGCGAGAAGTACGGGTCGTACTCGTAGGCGAGCGCGAGCCGCTGCGCCTCAACCCCGAGCCGGAAGCGCAGCGGGCTGCCATCGTAGAGCCCTTCGGCAGGGATGACTCGCACCTGTCCGAGCTGGTCGCGGTCGAGCAGCAGCTGCCGGTACTGGCCCGTTCGTAGTCCCGGCCCCTCGACTCGGAGGCGCTCACCGACCTCCTCGGTGTGCACGACCCGGACGGGTTCCGGCAACACCGCGCCCTCGAGCACGGCACCGCGACCAATCAATTCGCTCGCGACGCGTTCAGCCAAGCCTGCCCGGACCCCTCTCCACACACCTATCGACAGCCGAGGGCAGCCTACTCACGGCCGCGGCGATATCTCTCCTGTCCACGAGGGCCGCCCGCCCCCGAGGAGCGTCTGACGCGCGTCACGGGTGGTCACCACCACGGAGTCTGGGCCAGGCTCGAAGCACGGTCAAACTCGCACGTCGTCCCGGGTTTGACCGGCGGAGAATCCGATCACGAGACTCATTGCTCAAGAGTTAGCGCTGGGGCCTCGCGACGCGGGGCGCCCCGCGAGATCTCGTCCGGCGTGCGGCCAGGGTGACGGTCCATCCCACGATCCAAGGCGCGGGCTTGGAGCCGCGTCTGCTCGACGAGGGCGACGACCTCGGCGAGTCGTCCGTCGGCAACTTCGATCGCTCTCCGGTGCACCTCGATCCGGGTCCGCAGCTGCTCGCGTCGGTGCCGCCGCAGCGGGCCGCAGCGGTCGAGCTCGCGCTCGGCTGCCTCGAGTTTTCGCTCGGCGATGTCGCGCGTCTTGGTGAGCGCGTGGCGCTTCTGTTCGAGGAGTCGGAGGTGCAGCCGGTCGTCCGGGCTGGGCTGGCGCCGTTCCACCTCGGGCCGGGCTTCGTGCCTGGGTCCGGAGGGGAGCGGGCGCTGGTCGAGGGCGAGGAGCTCGATCGCGGATTCCTCGAGCGCGCGGCCGAAGCGGGTGAGCGGGTCGCGGTCGTCGAGCTCGTGGAAGTGGCTCTCGTGCTCGCGCGGGGTGCCGGTGATGTAGAGGCGTGTCTCCGCTCGGGCGCGGGAGAGGGCGACGTAGCCCCATTCCTGCAGGCGTGCTTCGCCGGCGCCGAGGACGAAGGCGCGCTCGACGGTGAGCCCTTGGGCGGCGTGTCCGGTGAGCGCGTAGGCGTGGCGGAGGTTTCCCGCTTGGAGGTAGCGGCGGTTGAGCTCTACGGTCGTGCCCCGGTCGGTGGTGAGGGTGACCGCGCGGCGTTCGGAGTCGACGCTCTGGACGGTGCCGGTGGTACCGTTCTTGACGCCGAGGAGGTCGGAGTTGCGCAGGCAGACGACGCGGTCGCCGGCGGCGAACTCGCACTCCCGTACGGTCAGGCGTTCGGCGCCGAGGCGGCCGTCGGCGTCCATGAGCTGCCGGGCGAGCTGGTTGAGCTCGGCGACGTCGCGGCGGCGGAGGGCGAGCATGACGTTGCCGGCGAGGTCATCGCGTGCCTGCTGCCACCAGTCTGCGAGGAGTCGTGCTCGCGTGCTGACGGGACTGTCGGAGACGACGAGCCGCTCGCGCGTCTCGGCATAGGCGAGGTAGTCGCGGCCGACGCCGGCGCGGACGCGTGCGAGCGCGTCTTGTTCGATCGGGTCGCGCTGGCGGCGGTTCTCCTGCAGGACGATCGCGCCTTCGCGCTCGACGATGCCCGCGAAGAGACCGCCTGCTCCGACTGCGGGAAGCTGGTGCGGGTCGCCGATCAGGATCGCCTTCCCCTCCGCCTGCTCGACGAGGTCGAGTATCGGGGCGAGCACCCGAGTCTCCGCCATCGCGGCCTCATCGACGACGAGCACGGAGCGGTGCGGCAGGCCGCTCTCGCAGGCGTGCTCGAGCAGCCGGTGGAGCGTGGCGGAGGGGATGCCGGTCTCGTCCTGGAGCTTCTCGGCGGCGACCCCCGACGGCGCCGCGCCGAGTACGTCGACGCCGACGTGGGCGAGGACCTGCGCGACGGCGTGCGTGGCGGTCGTCTTGCCGGCGCCGGCGAGACCGACGACGCAGACGACGCGGTTGGGGCTGGTGGCGACCTCGCGCACCATCCGCTCCTGCTCGGCGGAGAGGACGATGCGGTCGGCTCGCTCGATCTCCTCGAGCTGCCGCTCGCTGACGGCAGGCGCGTCGGCGCTGCGGCCGCGTTCGACGAGCGCGAGCGCCGCCCGCTCGATGCGGATCAGCTCGGCGGTCGAGTAGCGGGCGGGCCGGCCGGGGCTCGGCCGCTCGCCGACGCGCTCGACGCCGTCGGTTGCGGTGAGACGGCTGGCGAGGCGGCGGACGCGTTCGGCCTCGGCGCCCTGCGTGTGCGCCTGCGCCCAGGCCATCACCACTTCCGGCTCGGCGAAGGCGGTCTGCTTCTCGGTCAGCCCCTCGGGGCCGAGCAGCCGGCGCGCGATCTGCAGCAGCTGGTCGGGAGACGGCTGGTGGTGGCGAACGCGCCCGAGCAACCTCGCGAGCTCGCGGCGGCCGAGGCCGTGCTCGGCCGCGCGGGCGCGCCAGTCCTCGCGCAGCCGGGAGAGGTCGAGGTGCTCCTTGCGCTCGCGCGTCTCCACCGCGGCGAGCTGCGCGGCATAGAAGCCGCTCGTGTCCCTCCTCGAGAGCTCCTCGACCACCTGCACCCGCCGGGTGGAGAACTCGCGGATCACCTCGCGCGGGACGCCGCGCAGCTCGGCCATGCCCTTGCGCGGCTGCTCCCATTCCACGCCGAGCGAGCGCGTGAGCTCCGAGCGGAGGTGGGCCTGGTAGAGGTAGCCGGCGGCGAGCCGGTAGCTCTTCAGGATCGGCTCGCCGTCGAGCGCCCGCCACTTCCCGTCCGAAGGGCTCCTCGCCATGTTGGCGACGATCACGTGCGTGTGCAGGTGCGGGTCCTGCGAGCGGCTGGTGCGGTGCTGGTAGGCGACGGCCACGAAGCCGCCTGCGTGCTCGCGATAGACGCCGTTGCGGCCGCGGCGGGTGACGCAGGCCTCGTCCTCCAGGTAGGCGAGCGCCGCCTGCCAGGCCGCGAGGTGCGCGTCCTGCACCGCCCGCCGAGTCTGCTCGTCGCCGAGCGCGTGGAGGAGGCTGACGCTCTTCGGCGGGCTGAAGACGAGGTCGAAGCCGGCGACCGGCGCCAGCTTCTTCACCTCCAGCGTCCGCTCGCCGCTGTACGGGTCGATCCGCTCGATCGTGATCCTGCGCGCCTGGTAGTGGCCGCGCAGCTTCTCCTCGCTGCGCGGGTGCTGACCGCGGATCAGCCGGCCGAGCTCGCCCTTCTGCACGACGCCCTCGAGCCCGAGCGCCTTGGCGCCCCGGCCCGTCCAGACGCCCGGGGACTCGCCGCGCCCGGCGTAGTAGTCGTCGAGCCCGCCGGCGACCGAGCGCTCGTAGTAGCCCTCCTGGCCCGGCGTCAGCTTCGCGACGCTCAACACAGCGCCGCCCATCTTAGCATCTCGACCCACTTGTGGGTCGAATGATGCATCTGTGTCTCGCCTGCTATCGAGGGTAGTAGGAGCGTCGGACGGATCATCGCTGCGGCTCCTCCTCGGGGTCGTCCGGCTCGTCGTAGGCGTTCCCCCACTGCTGCTCGCAGTCGCCTCGGTGGACGAGGCTTCCGTGCTTCTCGGCTGCGTCGCCGGGCGAGCCGATCAGCTGGAAGCAGCAGGCGCAGCGGACGGCTTCGCCGGCGGCGAGCTTCGCGCGCTGCTCGGCGAGCTTCGCCTGCTGCTCGTCGCGCCAGGCCTGCTCGCGGCGCTCGCGCTCGGCCTCCCGCTCCGCCAGGTGCTGCTTCACCGAGGGCGGCGCGACGCGCTTGGCGAGCTTGGCGAGCACCTTCGACCCGGCGAGCTCCTGCGGCTCGTAGATGCCCTGCCGGTCGGCCCCGGGCAGGCCGTCCGTGTCTACGAGTCGCTGGGCGAGCAGCAGCCGCAGGACGACGGCGAGCGCGTCCTCGGGTGTACGGGCGCGCAGAAGTCGCGCGGTCGCCTCGTCGTGGAGCTGCTTCTCGGCCTGCGCGCCGCGCGGGTAGCGGACGGTCACCTTGCCTTGCTTGCTCGTCGTGGTGGGCTGCTCGACGCAGAGCCGCTGCGCCCACGCCGCCGCCTTGCCGTAGTGGATCAAGACGAGCGAGCCGAGCAGCCTCACCGCGTCGGTGTCCACCTTCGGCTGCCAGCGGGCGAGCGCCACTCCGAGATCGAGGTTGCGGGCACGCGCCGCGACGCGGGCCTTGTACTCGCGCTCGCGCTGTTCGCGCCTCGCCTGCTTCGCGCCGTCGTCCTGCGCGGCGGTCGGTCTGCGCGGCTCGCGCTCGCGCTGCTTGCGCTCGCTTTCGGCGGCGGCGTGCGCCTTGATCTTGTCGACGAGCCGCGCGGCCAGCCATTCGGGGTCGGTGACGTAGCGGTGGTCGCCGCGCCCGTCAGGGTCGGGGAGCTCGAGCAGGCAGCCGTAGGCGCGGGCGGCATCGGCGTCCTCGTCGGCGAGGGCGAAGCACTCTCGCTCCCTGCGCTCTTTCGCCTGGCGCGCCTGCCAGTCGTACTCGCCCTCTTTCTGCGGGATCGCGGGCAGCTCCGCGTAGGCGCGCTCGACCGCCGCCGCGTGCGCGCCGAGCTTGGCGAGGATGCGCGGCAGCTGCCCGCCGCGGCTGCGCCCGCCCGGGAGCAGCGGGCCATAGTACCCGCTGATGCTGTAGGCGACCGGCGTCAGCGGCTGCCCACCGTCGTCCTGCCACTCGGCCTCGAGCACGTCGTCCACGACCGGGCCGGGGTCGACCGGGAAGCCCGCGCAGCCCGCCGGGTGCTCCGCGAGCCAGACGGCGACGAGGTCGGCGAGTAGCGGTTCCGCCTCCGCGATTCGCAGCAGCATCGGCGCGCAGGCAAGCGGCACGCGACGCGAGCCGACCAACGTCCGCGCCTCGTCGGGCAGCCCGAGCAGGTCGAGCCGCTCGCGGATCAGCTTCTCGCTGCGACCGACGAGCCTCGCCACCCTCGCCGTGTCGCCGTGCTCGGCGACGAGCCGCCGGTACGCCTCCGCTTCCTCGACCGGGGTCAGATCGGCGCGGATCACGTTCTCCGCAACCGCGAGCGTGAGCGCGTCACCGTCGCCGTCGCGAACCTGAGCCGGTACCTCTTTGAGCTTCGCCTGCTTCGCCGCGCGGTAGCGGCGCTCCCCCGCCACGATCACGAAGCCGTCCCCGTCCGGTGCGAGGGTGAGCGGGGTGATGATCCCGTGCTGTCTCACCGACTCGACCAGTTCGGCCATCCGCTCGCCGTCGAAGTCGGCGCGCGGGTTGAAGCCGTCGCGCGGCTTGATCTTCTGAAGCGGCACCATCCTCACCGTCGCAGTCACCGCTGCTCACCTCCTTCCGTGAGTAGCGCGAGTGCTCGGTCCTTGAGCGGCTGCGGCTCCGTCTGGCGCTCGAAGCGCGCCTCCGCCTCCGTCCTGCCTGCCCTGCGCCGGGTCGGCTGCAGGTGATCGACGTACGCCGTGACCGCCTGCAACGCGCCCCAACGGGTGCCGCGCACGTTCTCCAGGTCGGGCGCGGCCCGGTAGGCGGTGCGGATCGCCTCCCGCACCCGCTCCGCGTTGCGCACCGCGCGCCCGCCGTCCGTCTCGTCCGGCTTCGCCTCGGGCAGCGGCACCAGCCGCGCGAGGAAACGCTCGAACTCGCGCCTGTCCATGCGCTCGCGGATCAGCCGCCCGCCGAGCCGCTCCAACTCGTCGTAGTAGCGCCAGGCGATCCCGAGCGTCCGCCGCGCGTCCGCGAGTTTCGCCTCCACGTTCGCGGTGTGGCGCGCCTTCCAGGTGCGCTCCGCCCCCTCGACCGGCAGCAGCATGCCGTTCAGGCAGGCGAGCCGGAACGGCAGCACCGAGACGGTCACCGCGAGGCCGCCGTCGTGACCGTTCCGGAAGCAGAGGAGCGGGAGCACGCCCTCCCCCTCCGCGCCCCCGATCCGGATCTCGCGGTCGAGCCGCATCAGCGCGTGCACGCGCGCGCCCCCGTGCGTCGCCCCCGCCCCGATCCAGTGCGCCCGCCCCGAGTCGGTGATCGTGTCGCAGAAGGCGAACGCCGCCGCGTTCTGCAACGGCTCGTAGCCCTCGCCGACGACCCCGAGCACCGCCCGCGTGTCGCTGCGCACATTCGCCACGTGCCGGGGCACCGGCACGCGCAGCAACCGGTACTCGCGCTCGACCACCGCCTCCAACCGGTGCTGCTCGACCCGCCAATCCAGACCGGCCGCCGCGATCATCGAGGCCGCATCGCGCGCTGCCTCCGGCACCATCCGCACGACGTCGCCCCAGGCCGGCGGCGTCCGCCCGAGCCACAACCGCTCGGCCTCGCCGAGGGCGTAGCTGGCTGTCGCTGTCGTCATCTCGTTCCTCCTTCCGATGCTCCGCAGCGCTCGCGCGCCGCGACGATGAACCGCTCCGGCTCGTCCGCGATCGCCTGACCGATGAAGGTCGCGATCCCGGCCGCGAGCCAGACCGCCTCCCGCTCTGCGTCGTCGAGGCCGTCCGCGGACGCGCCCGTCGAGTCGAGCGGGACGGACTCGACGAGCCGAACCTGCCGTGTCAGGAACTCGGCCAGTTCCTCCCGATCCACCTCGTACCTCCGCACCGCACCCCCTTTGCCGCTGCTGTTAATCCGAGTTAACGGCCCGCGGACGCGGAAACGCCCCTCGGCCCACCGCAGGTGGCTGTGTGTCTCGGCTACTCAGCGGGAGCGAGGCGGCCGGTCTCGCGCGCCCAGCGCTCCACGCTCGACCAGCGCCAAACGTCAGAGCGGCCGAGGCGGCCGAGCGGCCGCGGGAAACCCGGACTGCTCGTCAAGACTGAGACACGCGCGCGGGAGATGCCGAGACGCTTCGCGATATCGGCGGCGACCACGAGCTCAGTTCGCGAATCAATCCGCACCGTGTCACGTTAACTCGGATTAACTCTGGCTGCGGCAAACTCCCCCGATGAGCGCCTGGTTCTGTTGACGAAGAGCCTCCAAGAAACCAGCGGATTCTCGGAACCTCTCACCGGTCGCAATCGCCCTTCCAGACAATGCATCTAAGTGCCCGCCTGGACGCGAAGGCTCCATAGAGCGGGTGCGCACACGCCCTCAGACTCCTACGCACCCCCGGGTGAACACGACCGCGCACCTCTCAGCGGAGGATGCCGGTGTGGCCGAGCGAGTAGCGTCCCGGTTGCGGCCAGACACAGAGACCGTGCGGGCCTTGGCCGACCGGGATCTTGGCGAGCAGCTTGCCGTTCCGGGTCGAGATCGCATAGACGACGCCGTTGTAGCGTCCGGACAGCCAGAGCACCCTTCCGTCGGCCGAGACGCCGCCCATGTCAGGGCTGCCGCCGCCGGGAATCCACCACTTGGCGACCTGCCGCCGCTTCTTGAAGCTGATCACCGAGATCGAGCCCTCGCCGCGGTTGGTCGCGTAGAGGAGCTTCGCGTCGCGGCTCGGGTAGAGGCCGTGCACGCCCGCGCCGGTGTGCAGGAAGCCGACCACCTTCAGGCGATTGCCGTCGATCTCCCACAGTCCGTTCGCGTGCATGTCGGCCACGTAGAACAGCTTCCCGTCGGGAGAGAGCTTCACGTCCTGCGGCATCCCGGTGGCGCCGTCCGGGAGGTCGAGCACACCGACGACGCGCTCCTGTCGGAGGTCGACCTTGACCATCTGGCCGGAGAACTCGCAGCTTGCAATCAGGTAGCTGCCGTCGGCGGAGAAGTCCATGTGGTCGACGCCGACGCAGGGCACTGGCAGCGAGCGGTGGAGGCGGAAGCTGTGCGCGTCGCGGAAGTCGAGCCGTCGCAGCCGCTCGGCGACGACGATCGCGTAGCGACCTCCGGGTGTGAAGTACATGTTGTAGGGGTCGGCGACCGGGATCGGTCGGCCCGCCCTGCCTGTGCGCGGGTCGATCGGGGTCAGGCTGTTGCCGAGGTCGTTGGTGACGTAGAGCGTCTTCAGGTTGTAGGCGGGCACGACGTGTTGGGGGAGCGCGCCGACCGGGAAGTGGTCGATGATCTTGTAGGTGTTCGGGTCGATAACGTCGACGCTCGCGCTCTCGCTGTTGGGGACGTAGACGAGCGCGCGCGCGAGGCGGGCGGCCCCGGTCAGCATGTTGGCGCCGTCGTGGGCGTAGACGTTGCCTTGCCGGGTCGCGGAGGTGTGTGCTCGCGGCGGCGTTGAGCGTGCCGCCGACCTCGTGACGGCGGCGAGCTCGCCGACCGTCGCCTCGGTGGCGCCCGGCCCGTGTCCGCCGGCGAGGAGGATCCGCTCGCCGAGCGCGACCGCGGCGAGGTCGGAACGCGGCGCCGCCAGGCGTCCGGCGGGTTCGATGCGGCGGGTGGTGGGGTCGATCGCGACGATGCGGGCGGTCGGCGTGCCGACGCGCGCGCCCCTGCCGCCGATCACGTAGGCGACGCCGCCGAGCGCCGCCGCGGCGGCGTGGGTGGTCGCCTGCGGCAGCCGGCCGAGGCGGCTCACGCGCCGGCTCTCCGGCCGGTAGGCGAGCACGGCGTCGCTCGCCGTCCCCTGCGGCAGCGAGCCGCCGGCGATCACGATCGTCCCGCCGACGGCGGTGACCGCCGCGTAGCGGAGCGGCGAGGGCAGGTGGGCGACGACGCGCGCCGGCGATCCGGGCCGCCAGGCGACGATCGTGTCGAGCCAGCGGCTGCCCGTGTAGCCGCCGACGACGTACGCCGTCCGGCCGACGACGGCCGCCGCCTGGTCGGAGCTCGGCGCCGGTAGCCGGCCAGCTGCCGCGGTCCCGCCCGAGCTCGGATCGACGCGGACGATCGTGTCGAGCTGGCTCGTGCCGTTGCCGCCGCCGAAGAGGTAGACGGCGTTCCCGAGTCGGACGGCGGCGGCATCGTGGAGCGGCGCCGGCAGCCGCCCGAGGCGGCGAGCGCCGCGGCTCGAGACGAGCGTGGTCTCGGCGGTCGAGGTGTCGCCGGCGGTCAGGCCTCCGAGTAGGAGCGCGCGCTCCGACCCGGCGGCGGCGACGGCGGCGTCCTGCAGCGGCACGGGGAGTGCGTGGAGCGGGCGCTCGAGGAGGCGCGGCGGCACCCGTCTCGGGGCGAGCGGAGGAGCCGACGCCGAAGCGGTCGAAGCGGCGTGGCGCGGCGTCGGCTGTTTGGCGGAGCCGGAGCTCGACCGCGAGAGCATCTCGGAGGCGAGCAAGGCAATCCCGGCGGCGAGGGCAAGGCCGACGAGCAGGAGTCGGCGCGCACGAGGTCCGCGGCGCTGGACGGGCGTGAGCGACGATCGCGTCAGTGGGCCCTGCTCCCGGTTCGGGTCGCGTTGACGGATAGACCCACCTGCAGCGCCGCTTGCGCGTCGCGCGCCACGGCCGCGGTCGCGGGCGCGCCAGGCGGAAGTTCAACGACGAAGGCCGTCGTGCCCGGGAAGGCGTGGTTCTCCCAGCCGACGGCGCTTCCGGGCTCGCGGGCGAGCCGCGCCAAAGGCATACGCGCGAGCGCTGCGAAGCGCCGCTCGAGCGCGAGCCTGCCGCCCGACTCGTCGACCACGTCCAGGTGCTGGTGGAGGCAGATCGAGACCTGCGGCCGCAGCCGCCGGAGCAGCCGGTAGGCGATCAGGCTCTCCGGCTCGCAGAGCGGCCGCGGGCCCGAGTAGGACAACCCGCTCAGGCGCTGCCAGCGCCAGGGGAAGTTGCGGTTGAGGTCGACGCCGCGCGCGTTGCCGTGCGTGTCTGCGGCGCGCCCGTCCGGGTTGAGCTCGGGGACGACCCAGAGATCGAGACCGCGCGGGGAGCTGTGCTCGAGCCGCTTCGCGATCGCGGTCCCGGCCGGCTCGTTGCCGTGGATGCAGCCGACGACGAGCTCCTTGCGCGCGCTGTGCGGATCGCCGACCTCGACCTCGACGATCGGCTTCCCGTCGACCGAGCGGCCGCGCACGACGCGGCTGCCGAGCGCCGGGGAGTTCGCGCTGAGCATCGCGACGCAGGCGACGAGGGCGGCGGGCAGCGCCCGTCGCGCGGGCGGGTGTGGCGGCGCCACGCGGGCAAGCATCGAACCGGCGGCCTGAACGCCGCCTGACCGCGCTTGCCTCAGCCGGCGGGGAGGCGGACGAGGAAGCGGCCGCCTCCGTCGGCGCCGGCGGCTTCGACGTCGCCGGCGGCGCTGCGGGCTAGGCGGCGGGCGAGCGCGAGCCCGAGGCCGGCGCCGGCGCCGTTGCCGGCGACGTGGCCGCGGACGCCGGGCTCGAAGATGCGCTCGCGCTCGTCGGTGGCGACGCCGGGGCCGTCGTCGTCGACCGTGTAGACGACGCCGCTGGGGGCGCGCGCGATCGAGACGCGGACGTGGCGGCGTCCGTAGCGGCAGGCGTTGTCGAGGACGGGCTGCAGGATCCGTTCGGCCAGCTCGGCCTCGACTCCGAGCCGGACGGGGTGGGCCGGCGGGTCGACGTTCAGCTCGAGCTCGCGCGCGGCGGCGAGGTCGGCGCAGGCGGCCGCGGCCTCGGCGGCGACGGCGTAGGCGTCGGCGGTGCCGCGCGCTGCGCCGCTTTCGTGGCGGGCGGCGGCGACGAGCGCGTCGACCGTTCGCGTCAGCTGGGCGGCGTTGCGGTGGATGAGCTCGAGCGCGGCTCGGTACTCGGTCGGGGTGCGCTCGCGGCGCAGGGCGAGCTCGCTCTCGGCGAGCACGCGCGCGAGCGGAGTACGTAGCTCGTGCGAGAGCTCGGCCGAGAAGCGCTGTTCGCGCCGGAGGCTCGCCGCCAGCCGGTCGAGCAGGCCGTCGAGGGTGGCAGCGAGCTCGCCGAGCTCGTCGGAACGGGCCTCGACGCCGAAGCGCTGGTCGAGGTCGTGCTCGCTCCACGCCGCGGCCTGGCGGGTCATGCGCAGCACCGGTCGCAGCGAGGAGGCGAGTAGCCAACGGGCTGCGACGGCGACGAGCAGCAGGACGGCGGCGCCGAAGGCGAGCGAGGCGATCAGCGCGGTGCGGCGCGTCTGCTCGTAGGGGGCGAGCGAGACGGCGGCGACGACGCTGCCGAGCCGTCGGCCGCCTGCGACGACCGGTGCCGCGTAGAGCCGCGTGTCGGCGGAGGAGACGTCGGCAAGCCTCGCCGGGCCGGCGGCGAGCCGGCGGGCAGCGGCGGCGACGCGGGCGCCCGCCGGTGGCGCCTCGAGCGTGCGGCCGCCGGAGAACACCCACACCGGCGCGTCGGCGGCGGCGGCATCCGGCGCCTCGCCGAGCACGATCCGGCCGTGCCGCGGGGTCAGCTGCGCCAGCGTGGCGGCGGCGCGGGCGCGGGCGAGGTTGTCGGCGTCGCGGGAGAGGTTGCGGTCGAGCAGGACGTTGAAGCCGGCGAGGAGCGCGGCCAGCGCGAGGCCGACGGCGCAGACGACGACGACGAAAAGCCTTCGGCGGATGCCGAGCCGGCTCATCCGATCCGGTAGCCGACGCCGTGCACGGTCGCGATCGCGGGCGCGCCGCGCAGGCCGCGTAGCTTGCGCCGAAGCCGGGCGACGTAGGCGTCGAGTGTGTTGTCGCGCACGAGCGCGCCGTGGGACCAGCCGGCGCGGACGAGCTCGCGCCGGCGCACTGCCTCGCCGGGGCGGGCGAGCAGCCGACCGAGCAGCCGGAACTCGGTCGGCGTCAGGGCCGCCGAGGAGTCGCCGCAGGCGACGGAGTGGCTGACCGGGTCGAGCCGCAGGCCGGCGGCCTCGACGGCTCCCTCGGCGCCGGTGCGTCGGAGCAGCGCCTGCAGCCGCGCCAGCAGCTCGGCGAGGGCGAACGGCTTGGTCAGGTAGTCGTCGCCGCCGGCGTCGAAGCCGGCCAGCCGGTCGACGAGCGCGTCGCGCGCGGTCAGGAAGAGCACCGGCGCCTGGACGCCGCGAGCCCGGAGCGCCTGGCAGAGGTCGCGCCCGTCCGCGTCGGGCAGGCCGATGTCGATCACGAGCGCGTCCGGCGCCGCCCGCTCGATCCGCTCGAGCAGCTCGGTGCCGCTGCCGGCCGACTCGGCCTGGAAGCCCTCCTCGCGCAGGCCGCGGCAGAGGACGGTCTGCAGCTCGGGGTCGTCCTCGACGATCAGGATCCGGGGACCTGTCACTCCTCTCGCAGTATCGCCCCGAGCGGCAGCCGCCGGATCCCGAGCGCGGCGATCGCGGCGGCCGCGAGCGCGCCGAGGATGGCGGCGGCGGCGAGGCCGGCGAGGAAGCCCCAGGGGGCGGCGAGGTGGTCGGGCGGCGGGTCGAAGACGTGCTGCAGCATCGCCACCAGCATCTCGGCGAGCAGCCAGCCGAGGAGCGCTGCGAGCGCGAGCGCGGCTGCGAGCACGAGCGCGGCCTCGCTCCAGAGGAAGGCGGCGACCTGGCGCAGGCTGGCGCCGAGCGCGGCCATGGTCGCGAACTCCTGCCGCCGCTCGGCGAGGCCGACGGCGACGAAGAGCGCCATCGCCGCGGCGGCGAGCGCGAGCGCGAAGCCTTCCTCGATCCGGCTGATGCCGCCGAGGTCGACGGTGGTGATCGAGCTGACTGTCTGCACGGTCTGCTGGCGGATGTTCTTGACGAGCGTGCCGTCGCTGCGGGTCGCGGCCGCGAGGCGGTGCGCGAGCGCGACTGGGTCGCCGGCGGCCTTGACGAAGACGAGGTTCGGACCCGGGTCGTGCGTCGCCCGTTCGAGGTAGGCGAGGTTGCAGACCATGAACGAGTCTCGCGGCGCCGCCGGGAACTCCTGCACAACCCCGGCCACGTGGAAGGGGACGATGTGGAAGCGGCCACTCGACCGGTCCAGCACGCGCACCTTGAGCAGGTCGCCGGGACGGAGCGAGTAGTCGCTGATCGTCTCCTTCGAGACGAGCACGCCGTCGCGGGTGGAGCGGAGCCGCGCGAGCATCTGCGCGGCGCTGCCGCCGAGGAAGTACGAGTCGCGCAGGCTCGTGCCCTGGGTGAGCGTGCGCGGATCGATGCCGAAAGTGTCCTGCAGATCGGGGCCCACGTAGGCGTAGGAGTGGTCGACGCCGCTCGCGCCAGCGACATCCGGCGCGCGCGCGATCCGCGCGACCAGGTTTCGCTTCGCGACCGTGCCCGGCGGCGCGCTGACGACGACGTCGGCGCCGAGGGTGAGCTGCGCGTCGACGCGGGCCTGCTGGTCATAGGTGGCAGCGAACAGGCCAAGCTCGACGCCGAAAGCGAGCAGCAGGCCGACGACGAGCAGGCCGCGGTTGAGCGCCCCGCCGCGGCGGCTGGCGCTCGCGAGCAGGAAGCCGCGCCAGCCGCTGGCGCGCCCGCCGGCGGCGCGCGCCGCAAGGAAGGAAAGCGCGCCGCCGCGCAGGCGGACGAGCAGCAGGGCCGCGCCCAGCCAGAGCAGAGCCGGCGCGAAGAACATGTACACGGAGAGCGAGAGGGTGGGGTTGGAGTCGGGGTTGACGACGGCGGAGAAGCCGGTGCGCGCGGTCAGCCAGTAGACGAGGCCGGCAAGCGAGAGGCAGGCGAGGTCGAGGTAGAGCCGCTGCCAGAGCGGCTTTCCCTCTCGCTGCACGGTGCGCCTCGCCTCGCTGACGCTGCGGCGGAAGACGGCCAGGCTCGCGCCGAGGCGGGCGGCGAGCGCGCCGAGGAAGGCGAGCCCGACGCAGATGGCGAAGGTCGCGAGTGCACGGCCGGCGCCGGTCGAGCCGCCCGTGCCGGCGAGGTGGACGGCGAGGATGGCCGCGCCTGTACCGAGCGCCCCGGCGACAAGCCCGATCGCCGCGCTCTCGATCGCGGCGAGGCCGTAGAGCTGCCGCCGTGAGGCTCCGCGTGCGCGCAGCAGCGCGAGCAGGCGTCGGTCGCGCTCGACGGTGCCGAGCGCGGCCAGGTAGGCGAGCCCGAGCGCGACCAGCGCTCCCGGCACGGCCAGCATGATGTAGAGCGTCTCGGCGTAGAGCGCGTCGCCGGTAGCGCTCGTGAGGGTGTCGGCCAGGTTGTCGACGAACTGCACCTGGCCTGGCAGCGAGCGCTCGACGCTGTTTCTGATCTGCGTTGCGCGCTTGAGCGCGTGCGCGGGGCCGCCGGAGAGCGCGTGCGGGTCCACCTGCGCCTGCACCTGCCACTGGATGCCGCTCTGCGCGCCCGGCACGGCGTTGGCGGCGCTCCCCGGGGCGATCGCCCGTAGGGCGGGCGCGAGCGTGCGCGCGAACGTCTGGAGCGGCAGGATCGCGATGTCGGCCGGCGGCTGCGCCGGCGCCGGGCCGAGCAGCGGGTTGAGCGGCTGGAAGAGCACGTCGGGGGCGGTTACGAGCGCGACGCCGCTGACCCGGAAGCGCCGCGGCGGCGCGCCTGGTCGCACTGTCAGCGTGACGGTGTCGCCCGGCTGTACCTGCAGCGTCGCCGCGAGCTGCTGGTCGAAGACGATCTCGCCCGGCCGCAGCGAGCCGCGCAGGTAGCGGAATGTACGGATGTGGTCGAGGTACCCCGGCCCCACTGCAAGGATCGAGCCGGCTCCGGAGCGGATCGTGCCCACGGGCGCCCGGTGCTCGATCCCGGCGAAGGGCGCGGTCGCGACCGGTGCCGCCTCGAGTACGCCCGGCTGGCGGCCGACGGCGGCGGAACCTCGGAGCGCGGCGGCGTACGAGGGAACGGGGGCCTGCCAGTCGAGCGGGACGCTGCGAACGGCGCTCGCGCTCATCGTCCCCAACGAGTGGCCGACGAAGAGCAGCATCGCCGCAAGCAGCGCGACCGCCGCGGCCAGGGACAGCGTCCGCACCGCCGCCCGCACCGGCGCGCGCACGAGGGGGGCGAGCGCCAACCGGGCCAGCGCCGTCACGACGCAGGCTCCTCGTGCACGACGCGGCCGTCGTGCAGCTCGACTCGCCGGGCAAGCCGCGCGGCGACGTCGGCGTCGTGGGTGGCGAGCACGAGCGCGAAGCCGAGCTCGCGCTGCAGCGCCTCGATCAGCTCGAGCACTCGCTCGCCGGTGGCGGAGTCGAGATGCCCGGTCGGCTCGTCGCAGAGCAGCAGCTCCGGTCGCTGTGCGAGCGCGCGCGCGATCGCGACCCGCTGCGCCTCACCACCCGAGAGCTCGGACGGTAGGTGGTCGGCTTTCGCGGCCAGTCCGACCAGCTCGAGCAGCGTCAGCGGCGCGAGCTCCGGAGCGGCGTCGCCGTTTGCGACGCGGGCGGCGAAGGCGACGTTCTCGAAGGCAGTGAAGTGGGGAAGCAGGTTCGCGCCCTGGAAGACGTAGGCGATCCCGTGCGCGCGCAGGGCGCCGCGCGCCGCTGCGTCCAGTGAGGCGAGTGGCGCTCCGCGCCATTCGACGCTGCCGCTCGTCGGCTCGACGAGGCCGCCGAGCACGTGCAAGAGCGTCGTCTTCCCCGAGCCGGAGCGCCCCAGCAACGCCAGGCGCTCCGTCGGTCCGACGGCGAGGTCGACCTCGTCGAGCGCGCGCACCGCCGACTCGCGCTCGCCGTAGACGACACTCACCCCCCGGCAGGACGCGAGCTGCTCGCGCGGGGGCGCCTCGATGGTGCTCAGACGAGCCTCCCGTCGCGCAGCTCGAGCACCCGGTCGGCCTCCTCCGCCACCCGCGGCGAGTGCGTGACGATCACGACCGTGCTGCCGAACTCGTCGCGTAGGCGCCGAAGCGCCTCGAGCACGAGCCGCTCGTTGCCCTCGTCCAGCTCCGCCGTCGGCTCGTCCGCGAGCACGAGCGGCGCCCGGCGCACCGCCGCCGCCGCGATCGCGACCCGCTGCTGCTCGCCACCCGACAGCGTCCCCGCTGGCTGGCGCTCGCGCCGGCGCAGGTCGAACGCGTCGAGCGCCCGGTCGACTGCCACGAGGCCGTCACCGCCGGCGAGCCGCAACGAGAGCGCCACGTTCTCACGTGCCGACAGCATCGGCCACAGGTTCCCGCTCTGGAACACGATCGCCACCTCGCGCGCCCGGTAGCGCGCCAGCTCCGACTCGTCGAGGCGGGTCAGCGAACGACCGAAGACGCGCACCTCGCCCGCCGACGGCTCGTCCAGGCCGGCCGCGAGATGGAGCGCAGTGCTCTTCCCCGACCCCGACGGCCCGAAGAGCGCCACCAGCTCGCGCGGCTCGACACGGAGGTCAAGGCCGCGCAGCGCCACCGTCTCCGCCGGCCCGGAGCGGAAGATCTTGAACAGGTCGTGGAACTCGAGCGCGCCGAACGAGAGCTGAGCCTGCTCCGGCTCGGGCTCGCGCCAGAGGCTCCTTACCTCCACCGGAAGCTCTCGATCATCAGCCGGTAGGCGTCGACGTTGTCGACCCCGACCGGTGTGCCGAGATCGACGATCGCCTCCTTGCCGGCGTGCGCCAGGTAGTAGCGGTCGACCACGAGCGTAACCCGCTTCCCCGTCACCGGGTTCGGCGCGCTCTCCGTCCTGTAGACGACCTTGAAGGCCGGAGACCCGTTGATCGTCAGCCGCTGCAGCCCCGTCTGGACGTGCGCGCGCTTCAGCGCGGCCAGGTCTCTACGGATCGTCGCCGCGCTCGCCGGTGCCTCTCGTAGCACCACCACCCGCACGATGTTGTTCTTGTCGCGGAACGTCAGCCGTCCGCCGCTGCCGCTCTGCGCCCAGCCCTCCGGGTACTTCATCGAGTACCCCGCCGCGGCGTTGCGGAAGACGAGGAACACCTGGTTGTCGGGGATGTCCCCGGTCGCGGCCGCGTTCGCCTCCGCCTGCAGCGCACCGGCCGAGGGCGCAGTCGTGGCGGCTCCCGCCGTCGTCGCCGGGGCGGTTGTCGCCTTCGAGCTGCTGGATGTGCTCGACGTCGCGGGCGTCGCCCTCTTCTTGCCGCCGCAGCCGCTCAGCGCCAACGCAACGCCCACAGCGAGAAGTACCGCAACGAACGGAAATGAGCGCCAACGCATCACCGACATGGTCGGCCCTGCCGCCTGACCGCCGCCTGAACGCAACGGGCGCCCGCATCCGGCGCCCGTCGCGCTCCACTCTCTGACCGGGGTGCCTACGGGCCGCTGTTGCCTCCGGTGTCGAGGCTGCAGGTGCCGGTCTGGTCGTCGTACTGGACGTTGTCGGCGTTCGGATCGATCCCCGCCTTCTGGCAGGCCGCCGCTTGCGCGGCCGCGTCGGCGTCGGGCTCCGACGACTCGTTCTCGCCCTGCTGTTCGCTCGCGCTCCGATCCTCCGAGCCCTTGCGCGCCACAGCCCGCGCGTGCCTAGCGCGAGCGACCGCGTGCGACCGGGTCGCGTGCGGCCGGGCCGCCGCACCGCTCTTCGCCTGCGAGCCGCCGCTCGCCAGCGCGAACGCGGAGCCGCCGATCGCGACCGCGACGAGCGCTGCCGCCACTGCCGCGAGGCGCGTCAGTCTCGTGCGCATCGTTCCTCCTTCGTTGTTGCTGACAGGACCTCGACCGCCACGGTAGGAAGGAGCGGTGAAGCGGCGGTGAAAGCGGCGGCCGTCGCGTGTTCACGTCGGTTTCACATCCGGCCTGGCACGGTTAGGGACGCATGCGCGTCCTCGTCGTCGAGGATGATCCGAGGCTGGCCAGCGTCCTGCGCCGCAGCCTGCGCGAGCACGGCAACGCCGCCGACGTCGCGCCGCGCGGCGAGGATGCGCTCTGGATGGCGCGCGCCCATCCCTACGACGCGATCGTGCTCGACGTGATGCTGCCCGGCATCGACGGCTTCGCCACCTGCGCCGCTCTGCGCGACGCCGATGTCTGGGCACCGGTGCTGATGCTGACCGCCCGCGACGCGATCGAGGACCGCATCTCAGGACTCGACGCCGGCGCCGACGATTACCTCGTCAAGCCGTTCTCGCTCGCCGAGCTGCTCGCGCGGCTGCGCGCGCTCGTCCGCCGCGGGCCGGGCGAGCGGCCGGCGGTGCTCGAGGTCGCCGATCTGCGCCTCGATCCGGCGACACGGCGAGCCTGGCGGGGCGAGACCGAGCTCGCGCTCTCCGCCAAGGAGTTCTCGCTGCTCGAGGTGTTCATGCGCCGGCCCGGGCAGGTGCTCTCCCGGTACGAGCTGCTGGAGCACGGCTGGGACATGGGCTACGAGAACCGCTCCAACCTGATCACCGTCTACATCCGCCTGCTGCGCACGAAGATCGACCGCCCCTTCGGCCGCCACTCGCTCGAGACGGTGCCCGGGGCCGGCTACCGGCTCCGCCCCAACGGAGACGAGTGAACCGGCTGCCGATCCGCCTCCGGCTCACGCTCGCGTTCGCCGCGGCGCTCGCGCTCCTGCTCGGCGGCGCCGGGCTGCTGCTCTACCAGCACCTCGGCCGCTCGCTCGACCACACCATCGACCAGGACCTGCGCGCCCGCGCAGCCGACGTCGCCGCACTCGTCGCGCAAGCCGATACCGGACTGCGCGAGGCGCCACCCAACCCCTTCAGCGGCTCAGGGGACGCCTTCGCGCAGGTGCTCGACGCCCACGGGCGCATCGTCGACGAGACGCCCGGCCTCGGCTCGGCGTCGCTGCTTAGCCGCGCGCAACTGGCAGCGGTGCACGCACGGCCGCTGCTGATCGAGCGCTCCCAGCGCGGCAAGTCGCCGATTCGCTTGCTCGCCCTCCCCGTCCATGCCCAGGACCAGCGCCTGCTCGTCGTCGTCGGCAGCTCGCTCCGCTCGCGCGACAGCGCGCTCGCCAGCCTGCGGCGCGAGCTCGTCGTCGGCGGCCCGATCGCGCTCCTCGTCGTCTCGCTGATCGGCTACGCACTCGCCGCCGCCGCCCTCCGCCCGGTCGAGCGGATGCGGGCCCGCGCCGCCGCGCTCTCCGAAGCGCACCTGAACGAGCAGCTGCCCGTCCCGGCGGCGCGCGACGAACTCGCCCGCCTCGGCAACACGCTCAACAACCTGCTCGCCCGGCTTCGCACAGCGCTCGAACGCGAACGCAGCCTCGTCGCCGACGCGAGCCACGAGCTGCGGACGCCGCTCGCCCTCCTGCGGGCAGAGCTCGAGCTCGCGCTCGACCAACCGCGAGGGCGACACGAACTCGAGGCGGCGCTTCGCACCGCCGCCGAGCAGGTCGACCGGCTCTCGCAGCTCGCCGCAGACCTGCTGCTGCTCGCCCGCCTCGACCGCGGCGTGCTCCCGCTCCGCACCGCCGAGGTCGAACTCGCGGACGTCTTCGAGAGCCTCGCCGCCCGCTTCGAACAGCGCGCCCGTGCGGCCGGCCGAAGCATCCTCGTCGACGCCGGCGGGCTCACACTGGTGGCAGACCGGGTACGGCTCGAACAGGCGCTCGCCAACCTGATCGAAAACGCGCTCCGCCACGGCGACGGCGAGATCGAGTTCCACGCGGTCGAAACGGGCGACGCGATCGAGCTGCACGTCGCCGACCACGGCCCGGGCTTCTCGCCCGCCTTCCTGCCCGGCGCCTTTGAACGCTTCACCCGCGCCGACGAGGCGCGAAGCGCAGGCGGCGCTGGCCTCGGCCTCGCAATCGCCGCCGAGATCGCCGCCGCTCACGCCGGCAGCGCCCACGCCCGCAACCAGCCCGGAGGCGGCGCCGACGTCTGGCTCACGATCCCGCACACACGCGACCGACCGCGCCAGCAGACGCTCACCGTCGCGACCGGCTGACGCAGGCCGCTGAGACACGTCCCGGTCGCCACGGGCGCCGCCCGCATCGCGTCGATGTCCGCCTGCGGCTGCACGGGCTCAACTCGAGGACATGCGTTCCCTCCGCGATCCGTTCAGGCGCCGTTCACCTTCCTCGGGCGATCCTGATCCGAAGGATGGCCTTGCTTGCGTCCAGGGCCGGTAGCTCAAGTGGCAGAGCCCTCCGCTCTTTCCGGAGGAGATGGGGATCGAAACCACCCCGGCCCACCTTGTCCCGCCTCGGAGCGGAGCCTTCGTGAGGAGCGTTCCTCGCCGACGGCGAGCCGGACGTGCCTCCCGTCGACTCCGAGCTCCGCCACGCTGCGCCCGTCGCGGTGCGCACGACTGCCCGCCCTTGCTCCGGCTCGGCCTGGCGCAGCGCAGCGCAGCACGACGCGGGGCGCGGGACGTCCACCGTCACGAGCCGGCCAGAGAACTCGCAGCGTCATCGCGCGTTCATCCGTGCCGGGAATGCTGCTTGGCTGCAGCGATAGCACCAGCGACCGAGAGGAGCGAAATGAACGCGATCCGCCTGGGGTCGCTCGTCGCAGGCCTCGCGTCCGCGGCGGCACTTGCCGCCTCCGCGTCGAGCGCGACGACGCCCGCAGACGCGACCGGATACCACCCGAAGATCGACCCCGCCAAGTTCACCACCAAGATCACGAACCCGTGGATGCCGCTGCCAGTCGGGACTACGCACCGCTACAGCGGCGTCAGGGACGGCGCGCCCACGCGGCACGTGATGACCGTCACCCGCCGGACCCGGACGGTGATGGGCGTGAGGTGCGTCGTCGTCTCGGACGTCGTCACGCAGAACCAGTCGCTCGTCGAGAAGACGACCGACTGGTACGCCCAGGACGCCGCCGGCAACGTGTGGTACTTCGGCGAGAACACGGCCGAGTACCAAAACGGCGTCGTCACGAGCACGGCCGGCACCTGGGAAGCGGGCGTCGACAGGGCGCTGCCGGGGATCGTCATGCCGGCGAAGCCGAGGATCGGCCTGACGTTCCAGCAGGAGTACCGCCCCGGAGTCGCGCTGGACCGGGCGACGGTTGTCGGGCTCAACGGCGTCGCCCACACCCCCGGCGGGACCTTCCGGCACCTCCTGGTCACCTTCGACAAGAACCCGCTCGACCCGAGCAAGAAGGAGCACAAGTACTTCGCACGCGGAATCGGCTTCGTCTACGCCGTCCTCAAGGGCGGCGGCCACAGCGAGATCACGAGGTTCGTCAAGTGACGCGCCGCCCGGCCGCGATCGCGGCCCGCGGCCTCTACCACATCTACCGCGAGAGCGAGGCCGAGACCGTCGCCCTCCGGGGCGCCGAGCTTGAGCTCGAGGAGGGGTCGTGGACGAGCCTGATGGGACCGTCTGGAAGCGGCAAGAGCACGCTCGTGCACGTGCTCGCGGGTCTGCTCGAGCCGAGCGGCGGCTCGGTGACGGTCGACGGCGAGGACATCACGCGCCTGCCGCCGCCGGAGCGCGCGCGGCGTCGGCGGCGAAGCATCGGCCTCGTGCTGCAGCGCGACAACCTGCACCCGCTCCTCGACGTCGCCGACAACGTGGCGCTGCCGCTGCGCCTCGAGGGGCGGCCGGCGGACGAGATCCGCACGCGAGTAGGCGAGCTGCTCGGCCGCGTCGGCCTGGTCGAGCGGCGGTCGAGCCGCGTCGGCCAGCTCTCTGGCGGAGAGGTGCAGCGGGTCGCGATCGCGCTCGCGGTCGCACCGCGGCCGCGGGTGCTGCTCACCGACGAGCCGACGGGCGAGCTCGACGAGACGACGGCCGAAGGCGTGCTCTCGCTGCTCGACGAGCTCCGCCGAGACGGAACGGCGGTCCTGACGGTCACGCACAACCCTCAGGTGGCCGCGCGGGCGGATCGCCGGCTGGCGATGCGCGACGGGGAGGTCGTCGATGCCGCCTGAGCTGCCGGCGGCGGAGGCGATCGAGCTCACCCGGGTCCACGGCACGGGCACGGCGGCGGTGCGAGCGCTCGACGGCGTCTCGTTGACCGTCGCGCGCGGCGAGGTGGTCGCCGTGGTCGGGCCGAGCGGGTCCGGGAAGAGCACGCTGCTGTTCCTGCTTGGCGGGCTCGACCGGCCCGATTCGGGAAAGGTTTCCGTCACCGGCACCGACTGGGCAGAGCTGCGCGGGCCGGAGCGGGCAGCGTTTCGGCGGCGAACCTGCGGGTTCGTCGTCCAGGGCATGGCGCTGCTGCCGCAGGCGACCGCCGCCGAGAACGTTGAGGTTCCGCTCCTGCTCGACGGCCTCGACCCGGCCGAGCGCCGCGCGCGGGTCGCCGAGGCGCTCGAGCGCGTGGAGCTCACCGGCGAGGCTGCGAAGCTCCCCGATCAGCTGTCCGGCGGCCAGCAGCAGCGGGTCGCCGTCGCCCGCGCGCTTGTCGGCGGGCCCGCGCTCGTGCTCGCCGACGAACCGACCGGAAACCTCGACTCCGTTACGGGGCACGCGGTCGTCCGGCTCCTCGTCGCGGCCGCGAGAGAGGGCCACGCCGGGGTCGTCCTGGTCACGCACGATCGAGCCGTCGCCGCGCACGCCGGCCGCATCCTGGAGCTCCACTCCGGACGGCTGAACGGCGCACGCGCAGCATGACGCTCTGGCTGCTGGCGCGGATCCTGAGGCAGGCGCCTCGGCGAGCAATCCTGGGCGCCCTCGGCGTCGCCTTCCCGGTCGCGATGCTCGTCGCGACGCTCCTGTTCGTCGACCGCGCGGTCGGCTCGATGACTCGGATCGCGCTCGAGCCGGTCCAGGTCGAGCAGCGAGCGCTGGTGACCTCGCTGAACGTCGATGCGACGAAGCTCGCGCGCCAGCTCGCAACGGTTCCCGGCGTGAAGTACGTCGACCGCTTCGCCACCGCCGACGTCGTCGTCCGTGCGCCCGGCGTGCTCGGCGGCTCCACCGCCCGACTGTTCGCGATCGACAAGTCCTACCTGCGGCACCACCGGTGGGTTCGCGTTGTCCGTGGATCGCTCGGCCGCGGCGCGCTGCTCGACCAGTCGCTGCGGGACTTCATGCCGGCGTTCCGCACGGCGCGCCGGGTCACGATCGAGATCCCCGGCGGCGGCCGCTCGTCGCTCACGCTACCCGCCGCGGGGACCGTCGACCTGCGGAACGCCCTCCCGACCTGGTTCTCGATCCCGACCGGCGACGTCCAGGGCGACGTCGCGCTCGTCCCGAGAGGGATCGTCGTTCCCTTCGCCGCCTTCCAGCGCACGCTGCTGCCCGCCTTCGAAGCGAAGCTGGGGCCGACGACGCCCGTCCTCAACCCGGGCCTCACCGACCTGCCGCCGGTCAGCGTCGAGGCGCACGTCGCCGTCGACCACCGCGCGTACCCGGCCGATCCGGGCGCGGCGACCGTCTGGTCGGACGCGCTCCGCCACCTGCTCGAGCGCCGCCCGCCAGCCGGCTCGATCGTCGTTGCCGACAACGCCGCCGAGCCCCTGACCGAGGCGGCGTCCGATGCCACCAACGCGAAGATCCTCTTCCTGCTCCTGGGGATCCCGGGCGCGCTCGCGGCCGCGGCGCTCGGCCTCGCCGCGCAGTCGGCGCTCGCCGAGGCCCAGCGCCGCGAGGACGGCCTGCTGCGCCTGCGCGGCGCCACCGAAGGTCAGCTTCTGCGGCTCGCCTCGGCGCAGGCGGCGGTCTCAGGGCTTGCCGGCTTCGCGCTCGGGCTGCTCGCGGCGTTCGGAGCCGTCAGCGTTGTAGAAGGGAACCTGGCGTGGCGCGGCGTCCCCGGCGGAAGCCTCGCCGCCGCGATCGCGGCGGGACTGGCGATCGCCGCCGTCACCACTGCCGCACGGCTGCTCGTGCTCGTGCGCACGAGCCGCCGCGTCGAGGTCGTCGCCGAGCGCCGCATGCTCGAGCGCGGCTGGCGGCCGCTCTGGCTGCGCGCGCACCTCGATCTCGTCGCGATCGCGATCGGCCTCGTGATTCTCGGCATCAACCTCCTCTCGGGTGGGCTGAAGCCGAACCCGATCGCAGCCTCACAGGGCTCGACGCTCGGCCTCTCCTTCTACGTGCTGCTGGCTCCGATCGCGCTCTGGATCGGGCTCACCCTTCTCGCCGTGCGGCTCCTGCTCGTCTGGTCGAGGCGGCGAACGACGCCCGACCGCTCCGACCAGCTGCCCTCCTGGCGAGGCGCCGCGCTGCGCTGGCTCGGCCGCCGTCCGGCGCGGGCCGGGGTCGTGCTCGTGCTCGGAGCGCTCGCCGTCTCCTTCGCCACCGAGGTCGTCGCCTTCGTCGCCACGTACGGCAAGGCGAAACAGAGGGACGCCGCGGCCGCATTCGGCGCCGACCTCCGCATTGTCCCCGGCGATCCGCTCTACACGCTGCCACGCCTCCGGGGGGCGGTCGGCGAGGTCACGCCAATCCGCGAGGTGCCCGTGCGGGCGGGAACCGACCGCAAGACGACGATGGCGATCGACCTGCGGACCTATTCGAAGACGGCCAAGCTCGCGCCGACGATCAGCGCCGGCGGAGGCATCGAGGCCCTCCGCCACGATCGGTCGGGAATCGTCGTCGCGCAGGAGATCGCCACTGATCTCGGCGTTCGGCCCGGCGACAACCTACCCCTGACGGTCTTTCCCGACGACAAGGACCGAAGCCAGAACCTGAACTTCCACGTCGTAGGCGTCTTCAGGTCGTTCCCGCCCTCCGACCCGTACGCCGAGATGGTCACCTCGACCGCCGCGCTCCCGCCCTACCTCCTGCCGCGCCCCGACTTCTATCTCGCCCGCGCCCCCGAGGGCGCGCCCCCGGCCACCGCGGAGGCGAGGCTGCGTGCGCTGCCCGGCTTCCGGCAGCGATTCGCGGTCGGGACGCTCGCCCAGCGCGCCCAAACCGCCCCGAGAAGCCTGACCGCGCTCAACCTCAACGGCCTGAAGTGGATCGAGTCCGTCGGCGCCGGCTTGATCGCGGCCGTCGGGGTCGCGCTGCTCGCCGCCTTCGTGGTGCTCGAGCGCCGACGCGAGTTCGCCGTGCTCGAGGCGGTCGGCGCTGACCGCGCTCAGGTGGTCACGGGGCCGACCGTCGAGGGCGCCGTCGCGCTCGCAGGAAGCGTCCTGATCGGCCTGCCGCTCGGGCTCCTCCTCTCGATGCTCGCCGTCCGGGTGCTCGGCCTGTTCTTCACCCTGCCCCCACCGCTCCTGTCCGTCCCCCTCGGGACGCTCGCGCTCCTCGTCGTGCTCATGGTCTGCGCCTCGCTGCTGGCACTGGCCGTCGCGCTGCGGCGCATCGCGCGCGTAGGCGCGGTAACGATGCTCCGCGAGCCCTAGTGACGAGCTGGCTCGAGCCGGCTGAGGGTGCCAAGCGGTCGCCGCGAGCATGCACCGCTATGATCCCCGCCGCCTGCGCAGCGGCGTCCGCGCTGAAGCTGGACGCGTGCATCAGCACGATCGCCCTGGCCGGAGCGCGGCGACCCCGACGCCGCTGTCATCACCGGGTCCACACGAAGGCGACATGCGAAGGCCTAGGCGGCCTCTACAAACCGGATGGTTGGGCCAAAGCCGCTCGGCAACCGGGCGTCTCTACATGCCCATCGCGTGGTAGCCGGCGTCGACGTACAGCGTCGTCGCGGTGACGTTGGCGGCGTCGTCGGAGAGCAGGTAGGCGGCGGCGGCGCCGACGTCGTCGGCGCCGATCTGCCGGTGGAGCGGCGCGCGCTCGTCGACGATCGCCTCCATCGTCGGGAAGCCGGCGATCGAGCGCGCCGCCAGCGTGCGCACGGGCCCCGCGGAGACGGCGTTCACGCGGATGTTCTTCTGCCCCAGGTCCCAGGCGAGGTAGCGGAGCGAGGCGTCGAGCGCCGCCTTGGCGACGCCCATGACGTTGTAGTGCGGCACCGCGCGCACGCCGCCGAGGTAGGTCATCGTCAGCAGCGAGCCGCCGCCGCGCGCCTCCATCAGCGGCTCCGCCGCCCGCGCACAGGCGACGAACGAGTACGCGCTCACGTCGAGACAGGTCCAGAAGCGGTCGCGCGGCGTGTCCGTGAAGCGGCCGGCGAGGTCGTCGGCCGCCGCGTAGGCGACCGAGTGCACGAGCAGGTCGAGCCCGCCGTCGAACGTGTCCGCCACCTCGGCGAACACGCGTGCGAGGTCGTTGTCCGAGCGGACGTCGCAGGAGGTGACGAGCGGGCTGGAGACGCTCGCCGCCAGCTCGCGTACGGCCGCCTCGATCCGCTCGCCCTGGAACGTGAACGCGAGCTCGGCGCCTTCGTCCGCGAGGCGGCGCGCGATCGCCCAGGCGATCGAGCGCCTGTTGGCAACGCCGAGGACGAGCCCCCGCTTCCTCTCGAACCGTCCGGCCATGGCGGGCGCGAGTCTAGCCGCCTGCGCTACCCTTCGCGCCCACGTGCGCCGGATCGTCGCCCTCCTTGCGCTGCTCGCGGCGCTCCTCGGTGCGTCGTCCGTGCAGGCCGCGCTCCGGCCGATCGTGCGCGAGGCCGGCGGGACCGCCCTGCCGCGGGTCGTGCGCGGCCACGTCGCCGTCCCGGCCGGGCACGCGAACGGGCGGGTGCGCGTGATCGCCACGCTCCGCCTGCCGCCGCTCGCCGCCGCCTACGGCGCGGGCCTCGACTACCGGCTCGCGGCCGAGCGGCGCCTGGACACGACGAGTCCCGCCTCGCGCGCCTACCTCGCCCGCATCGACGCGGCCCAGCGCCGCGCCGTCGCGGCGCTCCGCCGCGCCATCCCCGAGGCCCGCGTCTCCTGGCACTACCGGATCCTGCTCGACGGCTTCACCGTCAGCCTGCCGGCGGCGAAGCTGCCGCGCCTCGCCGGCCTCGGCTTCGTCGACCACCTCTACGCCAGCCTCCGCTACACGCTCGACCTCAACCGCTCGACCGCGGTCATCGGCGCGCCCACGCTCGAAGCGGCCACCGGGGCGAACGGGAGCGGCGTCAAGATCGCGATCGTCGACGACGGCATCGACCAGACGAACGTCTTCTTCAAACCCACCGGCTTCTCGTACCCGCCGGGCTTCCCGAAGGGGAACACCGCCTACACCACGCCGAAGGTGATCGTCGCGCGCGCCTTCCCCGGCCCCGGCTCGGGGGCGCAGGGGCAGCTGCCGCTCGACCGGCACAGCTCCTTCCACGGCACGCACGTCGCCGGGATCGCCGCGGGCGACGCGGGCACGACGGCGCCGCCGGGACGCGACCACCCGCTCGTCACCGGTCTGTCCGGCGTCGCCCCGGGGGCCTGGCTCGGCAACTACCGCGTGTTCGACGTGCCCGAGCCGCTGGGTGGCGGCGACTTCGCCGAGACCCCCGAGATCGTCAAGGCGTTCGAGAGCGCGGTCGCCGACGGGATGAACGTGATCAACTTCTCCGGCGGCGGCCCGGAGAGCGACCCGGCGACGGACGCGATGATCGAGACGATCCGCAACGTCGTCAACGCGGGCGTCGTGCCGGTCATCGCCGCCGGGAACGACCGCGACGACTTCGGCCTGGGCACGGTCGGCTCGCCCGGGACGGCGCCGGACGCAATCACCGTCGCCGCCGTCTCCAACTCGCATGTCTTCGGGCGCGAGTTGACGGTCGTCTCCCCCGCCCTTCCCTCCGGTCAGGGCGCGTTCCCGATCGTGCCCACCTCCGACGGGCTCCCGGCGCGCTGGGCGGACACGCCGCAGACGCTCGTCGACGTCGGCTCGCTGACGTCCGCCTCCGGGAAACCGGTCGACCGGCACCTGTGCGGGCCCGCCTCGAACCCGAACCTGCTCAAGGCGACGCTGCCCGCCGGCTCGCTCGAGGGCAAGGTGGCGCTCGTCGCCCGCGGCACGTGCAGCTTCGTCTCCAAGGCCTACCGCGTCGCGGCGGCGGGCGGCGTCGGGATGATCGTGATCGACAACCGGCCGGGAGACGCGAACCCGATCCCGATCCCGCTCGGCATGCCCGCGGGGATGATCGCCGACCTCGACGGCGCCGACCTCGTCGCCGCAATGGCGAAGAACGGTGGCACGGCGACGTTCGAGGCGGGGAGCCAGCAGCTCGAGATCGCGACCGACCGTGCGGGCGTGCCGACGAGCTTCTCCTCGGCCGGCCCCACCGCCTTCGGGCACCTGCTCAAGCCGGACGTGTCCGCCCCGGGCGCGCAGATCCTGTCCTCGACGCTGCCCGAGTTCGCCGGCTCCCCGTTCGCGGTCTTCGACGGGACGAGCATGGCCGCGCCGCACATCGCCGGCGCCGCCGCCCTGCTCCTGCAGCGCCACCCGGCGTGGACGCCGACGCAGGTCAAGTCGGCGCTGATGTCGACCGCGGGGCCCGCCTTCGCCGACACGACCAGGATGACGGAGGCGTCGGTGCTCGAGGAGGGCGCGGGCGTCGCCTGGCTGCCCGCCGCCGACAACCCGTACGTGTTCACCGACCCGCAGTCGCTCTCGTTCGGCGACCTCGACGTCACCCACGGCGCCCAGACGAAACCCCTGCTCGTCACCGTCTCCGACGCGGGCGGGGGCGACGGCGCCTGGCAGGTGGAGGTGCATCCGCAGTCGGCGACGGCGGGCGCCGCGCTCGACGCGCAGGCGAGCGTCCTCCTCGCCCCCGGCGGCAGCGCCAGCGTCTCGGTCGCCGCGCGCGCCGCCCGAGACGCGGCTCCCGGGGACGACTACGGGTTCCTCGTACTGCGCCGCGGGGACACCGTCCGCCGGATCCCGTACGACTTCACGGTCACGCGGCCCCGGCTCGAGGGCGTGCAGGCGACGCCGCTGCGCAGCGTGCAGCGCGGCGACACGCGCACCGGCACGAACCGCGCCAGCGTCTACCGCTGGCCGGCGGCGCCCTTCGGGCTGCCGCCGAGCTTCACCGGCCCGGCGATGGACGAGAACGGCAAGGAGCACGTGTACGTGACGACGCTGACGAAGAACGTGGTCAACTTCGGCGTCTCCGTCGTGTCCGAGTCGAGCGGCTCGCTCGTCGACCCGTGGCTGCTCGGCTCGCTCGACGAGGACGCCGTGCAGGGGTACGCGGGGACGCCCGTGGACGTGAACGGCATCACGCTCGACTACCGCGTCGACATCGGCGCCGCCGGCGCCGTCTTCGCCCGACCCGGTCGCTACTACTTCTCGGTCGACTCGCGGCGCGACCCGTTCACGGGCAAGTCGCTCGCAGGGAGCTACGTGCTCCGCTCCTGGGTGAACGACGTGACGCCGCCGAAGGTGTCGCTGATCACGACGCGCGTCGCCGCCGGCCGGCCCACGCTCGCGCTGCGCGCGCTCGACTCGCAGTCGGGCGTCGACCCCTACTCGATCGCGGTCGCGTACGGCAACCAGATCGTCGCCGCCGCCCTCTACGACCCCTCGACCGGCATCGCCGTCGTGCCGCTGCCGGCGCAGGCATCGGCGCTGTCGGCGGGCAGGCCGCGGCTGCTGACGATCGTATCCGACTACCAGGAGGGGAAGAACGTCAACACGATCGGAGCGAACGCGCTGCCGAACACGTCGCTCAAGGTCTCGCGGCTGACGGTCGTCAACGGCCCGGCCGTGACGTGGTTGGCGCCGCAGGCGAAGGCGTGCGCTGCGCGCTCGGCGCGGCTCGTCGTGCTCGCGAGCGACACGAGCCCGATCGCGTCGATTGCCTTCTTCGACGGCGCCACGCGGATCGCGGTCGTGAAGCGGGGGACGGCCGGGCTGTACGCCGCGACCTGGAAGACGGCGGGCGCCGCGCGCGGCGGCCACACGCTGCGGGCGGTCGTCACGGACCGCGCCGGGCACGCGGCGCAGGCAGCCCGGCTCGTGCGCGTGTGCGCGCGGTAGGGACCGGCCGGGTGAACGGCGCGCCCCCCGTGGCGGTCGTCACGGGGGGCTCGTCCGGCATCGGGCGGGCGATCGCCCGCGCCCTCGCCGGGCGCGGCTGGCACTGCGTGCTCCTCGCGCGCGGCGAGGAGCGGCTGCGCCGGGCGGCCGAGGAGATCGGCTGCGAGCACGAGGTCTGCGATGTCGGCGAGCGCGAGCAGGTCGACCGCACCGCCGCCGTCGTCCTCGAGCGGCACCCGGCGGTCAAGCTGCTCGTCAACAACGCGGGCATCCCCGGCCGCAGCGGCTTCACCGACGCCGACCCGGAGCGGATCGAGCTCGTCACGCGCGTCAACTACCTCGGCGGCGTCTGGTGCCTCCGCGCCTTCCTGCCCGCGCTCGAGCGCGCCGCGCCCGCGGACGTCGTCAACGTCGCCTCGGCGGCGGGGGCGGTGACGGCCGGCACGTCCGGCCCGTACAGCGCCTCGAAGCACGCGCAGGTCGCCTTCTCGCGCTCGGTGGCCGCCGAGCTCCAGCCCCGTGGCATCCGGGTGCACACCGTCCTTCCGGGCTTCGTCGAGACCGAGGGCTTCCCGCAGCGGACGGTCCTGCCGCGGCTCGTGCACTGGGCGATCGCGGAGCCCGAGGACGTGGCCGCCGCAGTCCTCAAGGCGATCGACCGCAACCAGCTCGAGGTCTACGTGCCGCGCTACTACCGGCTCGGCGCTCTCTCACAGGCCCTCCTCCCGGGGATCATCCACCGGGTCGCCGTCTCCGGCCGGCTGAACAAGCCGGCCTGAGCCCGGGAAGGAAGCGGTCGCGCCGAGCGCGTCGGAAGACGCGCGACGCCGCTGCGGCGCAGGCGCTCGGGCACGTGCGGGCGGAGCGATATTCCCCCGGCCGAAGCGGGTGCGCTCAGATCTGCCACGCGCCGTCGCGCAGGAGCGGCAGGCGGCGCCCGTCGCGCGTGATCCCGGTGACGTCGAGCTCGGCGCAGCCGACCATGAAGTCGACGTGGATCCCGCTCCTGTTCACGCGCGCGGCGTCGTCCTCGTCGACCGCCTCGCGGAAGCCGTCGCCGAGCGCCAGGTGGCTCGCCGCGTTCTCGTCGAGGAGCGTCTCGTAGAACACCGTCTCCAGCCTGCCCACCCGGCTCGAGCGGTCGACGAGGGCCACCTCGCCGAGCCGGCCGGCGCCCTCGTCCTGCACGGCCCGGCCGCGCAGGACGGCAGCCCCCTCGTCGGCCTCGATGGCGACCGCCCGCCCGCGCTCGAAGCGGACCTCGAGCCCGCGCACGAGCGTGCCGTCCGCCAGCACGAGCGGCCGCGTCGAGCGCACGTGCCCGTCGACGCGCTCGGGGTCCGGAGACGTGAACACCTCCTCCGTCGGCACGTTCGGCAGGTGCTCGAGCCCGTCGACCGTCGTCGCCTTGGCCGACAGCCAGCTCGAGCTCGGCAGGAGCCCGATCGTCAGGTCGGTGCCCGGCCCCTGGAGATGGAGGGCGTCGAGCCGGAGCTCGCTGACCCTCGCCCCGACCTGACCGAGCTCCGCCGCGCGCGCGCGCCAGGCGGTGGCCGGGTCCGGCTCGTCCAGCCGGCAGACGTGCGCGATCTCCCGCCGCAGGCGCTCGACGGCGGCCGGTTCGGGCAGCTCCGGGAAGCACAGGCGAGCCCAGTCCTCGGTCGGGCAGGGCACCACCGTCCAGTTGACGGTGCGCGACTGGATCACCTCCATCCACTCGTTCAGCCACGGCAGCTGGTCGCGGCCGAGCCGGTCGGGATCGAGGCCCCGCAGCGCCTCCGGCTCCGTCGGGCCGGCGAGCGAGATCCGCGCGCTGCGGGTCTCGGCGAGGGCGCGCACCCGGGCGCGGTACCACGAGGGCACGCCGTCGAGCGTGTCCTGCGCGGCCAGCTCGATCCGCGCGCGCTTCACGTACGGGTCGAAGTAGGAGACGTCGACGAAGCGCGCCCCGCGCCGGTAGGCCTGCTCGGCGATCGCCCGGGCGAGCTTCCCCTGGCCGATGTTGGCCCCGACGGTGACAACCTGGCCCGCCTGGACGTTCGCTCCGACGACCACCGCCAGCTCGGCGAGCCGGTCGACAAGGCCGCGGTCGGTCAAGCTTCGTGCACCGCCGGCAGCTGCCAGGCGCCTTCGCGGAGCACCGGCACCCGCTCGCCGGCGGCCGTGATCCCGGTCACGTCCACCTCGGGGGAGCCGACCATGAGGTCGATGTGGATCGCGCTCGTGTTCACCCGCGAGCGGTCCGCCTCGTCGGCGACCGCGAAGGCGATGCCGGCGCCGAGCGCGATGTGGCTGGCGGCGTTCTCGTCGAGGAGCGTCTCGAAGAAGGTCGTGCCGAGGCGACCGATCCTGCTCTCGCGGTCGACGAGCGCCAGCTCGCCGACCCGGCAGGCCCCCTCGTCGATCGCGGCCCGCCCCTGCAGGACGCCGCCGCCCTCGTCCGCCCTGATCTCCACCGCGCGGCCGCCCTCGAAGCGGATCTCGATCCCGCGCACGACCGTCCCGTCCGCCAGCACGAGCGGCCGCGTCGAGCGCACGTGCCCGTCGACGCGCTCGGGGTCCGGCGTCGTGAACACCTCCTCCGTCGGTACGTTCGGCAGGTGCCGGATGCCGCCGGCGGTCTCCCAGCGCGCCATCTGCCACGTCGACGACGGCAAGAGCCCGAGGGTCAGGTCCGTCCCCGGGCCTTCCAGGTGCACGGCGTCGAAGCGCGCCGCGTCGAGCGCTCGCGCCGTCCGCGCGAGCACGTCGAGCCGCTCGTCCCACGCCGCCAGCGGGTCAGGCTCGTCCAGCCGGCACACGTGCAGAAGCTCGCGCCACAGGCGTGCGAGCGCCTCGTCCTCGGACAGCTCGGGAAAGCACAGACGCGCCCAGGCAGGCGACGGGTAGGCGACCACCGTCCAGTTGACCGAGCGGTCGTTGATGACGGTCATCGACTCGCGCAGGAACGGGAGCTGGTCGCGCCCGGCCCGCGCCGGGTCGAGCCCGTCCAGCGCGCCGGGCACGGTCGAGCCGCGGATACTGATCACCGCTGCCCGCTCGCGGCCGAGCGAGAGCACCCGTTCGCCGTACCAGGGCGGCACGTAGTCGAGGGTGTCCTCGCCGGCGAGCGCGATCCGCGCCCGCTTCACCAGCGGGTCGAAGTACCACACGTCGACGAACCTCGCGCCCCGGCGATAGGCGGCGGCGGCGACCGCGCGCGCGAACTCATGCTGGTCGTACTCCGCCGTGACGCCGACGACCTGCCCAGGCTGGACGTTGGCTCCGACCGCGACCGCGAGCTCGGCCAGCCGTGCGAGATCGTCCCCGCTCACGCGCGCAAGCTTACGCGCGGGATCGGTTTGGCAGCCAGGTACCAGCCGACGGTCGCGCTCAGCTCGCCGGGCGCCGCCTCGGCCGCCGTCTCCCGCTCGGCCCCCTCGCAGCCGGCGAGATCCAGGTAACGGTCGAGCTCCCGGCGCTCCTGCTCGTAGCGGGTGGCTTTGAGCACGAGCCCGTTCGCGTCGAGCAGCGAGTGCACGTCGGTGTCCGGCAGGAGCCTGGTGTGCGACGGGTCGCGCACCCGCTCGAACCGGTCGAGCTCGAGCGCGGCGAGCGGGTCGGCCGGCGCGATCTGGTCGATGATCAGCACGGAGCCGCCCAGCCGGGTGACGCGGGCGAGCTCGGCGACCGCCAGCTCGGGACGCGCGATGTGGTGCAGCGTGCGGTGGCAGCCGGCGAGATCGAACGAGTCCGTCTCGAAGGGCAGCCTGGTCGCGTCGCCCTCCAGCCAGCGGACGTTCGGGAACTCGCCGCCCGCCGCGCGCCGGCCCTGCTCGAGCAGCTCGGGGACGACGTCGACCGCCACCACCTCGCGGACGAGCGGCGCAAGCGCGAGCGCGAGCGCGCCGGTGCCGGCGCCCGAGTCGAGCACGCGCTCGTCGCCGCGCAGCGGCAGGAAGCTGCGCAGCGCGGCGCGGAAGCTCTCGCGCCGGGCCCGTTCGCGCTCGGCGACGAGGGCGGCCGTGCGCGCGAAGCGCCGGCGGACCGCGTCAGCGTGCGCCGTGTCGTCTGGCCAGCTCAAGCGCCTCCTCCCTGGTCGAGATCGTGCCCGCCGCCCGCTCCTCCGCGATCGCCTCCAGGATCGCGCCGATCGCCGGCCCCGGCTCGAGCCCGAGCTCGTCGCCGCGCACGAGCGGCTCGGACGGCTCGGTCGCGCGCGCCCGCCGGACGGCGTCCGCGAGGTCGCTCCGCCCGTGCAGGGCGAGCGCCTCGAGCGCCCACGGCTCGGTGCGACGGCGAAAACGGTGGATCGCGCGCGGCGAGCCGTCCGCGGGCGGCTCGGAGCGAAGCAGGGCGACCGCGAAACGGCGGAGCTCGCGCGAGATCGGCAGCTCGCCGAGCGCATCCTGCAGGAAGACGACGAGCCGGTACTCGGGCGTGTCGACGGCGTCCGCCCGGCCGGCCAGCTCGAGCGATCCCCCGAGCGCGTCGAGCAGCCCCAGCTCCGCCGTCCGCAGCCAGCCCGGCACCGACAGCCTCCTGAGCACGTCGAGGATCCGCTCGCCGGCCGCCCGCGTGACCAGCCCTGCGTGCTCGCGGACGAGCCGCTCCGTCCGGCGCTCCATCGCGAAGCCGAGCTCGTCCTCGAAGCGCACCGCCCGCAGCAGGCGCAGCGGGTCGGCCGCGAACACCTCCGCCGTCACCGCGCGCACCGTCCGCGAGGCCAAGTCGTCGCGACCGGCGAACGGGTCGACGTACTCGCCGCCGGCGAGCGGCCGCGCGATCGCGTTGACGGTGAAGTCTCTCGTCGCGAGGTCGTCCTCGATGCCGCCGCGGAGCGGCGTGAAGTCGACGGTCGTCCCGCCGCCCGCGAGGACGACCCGCCACCCCCCGTGGGCGGCCGACAGCGAAAACGCCGCCCCGCCCGAGCGGGCGGCGAACTGGCGCGCCGTCTGCTCGGGCGCCGCGCAGGCGACGTCGATGTCGAGGAGCGGTCGGCCGAGCAGCTCGTCGCGCACGGTGCCGCCGACGAGGTATGCCTCCTCGCCCGCGAGGATATCGGCGGCCAGGCGCAGCGGGTCGGGCGGCCCTTCATCCATCGACGACCTTCCGCGTCCCACGCTCGGGTCTCGCGCGCAGGCCGCAGACGAGCTCGTAGTTGATCGTGCCGGCGACGCGCGCATGCTCCTCCACGAGGAGCCCGTCGCCGATCAGCGTCACGGCCTCGCCAGCCGGGTGTTCGCGGTCGAGCTCGACGGCGAACGAGTCCATCGACACGGTGCCGACGACGCGGCGGCGCTCGCCCGCCACGAGCACCTCGGTGCCGGTCAGGTCGCGCCGGAAGCCGTCCGCGTAGCCGACGGGGACGAGCCCGATCCACGTCGGCCGCTGCGCCACGAACCGGCGCCCGTAGCCCGTGCTCTCGCCCGTCTCCAGGCGCTTCACCTGCGCGAGCGCGCTCCGCCAGCTGAGCACGGGCTCGAGGCCGTCCGCCGCCGGGTCGCCGCCGAACGGCGACAGCCCGTACAGCGCGACGCCGCAGCGGGCGGCGGCGAAGCGCGAGGACGGAAACCGCAGCGCGGCGGCGCTGTTCGCGAGGTGCGCCTCGAGCTCGGGATGCTCGGCGGAAGCCTCGCGGAAGCGCGCGATCTGCCGCTCGGCGAAGCCGGGGTCGGTGTCGGCCGTCGCCAAGTGGCTCATCAGCCCGACGACGTTCTCGCGCAGCTCGGGAAGGCGGCGGAAGCCGTAGCGGCCCATGCCGGTGTCGAGCTTCACGTGCACGGGCAGCCCCTCCGGGATCGGACCGCCCGAGACGCACAGCTCGAGCCCGGCCTGCCGCGCCTCGCGCAGCTCGTCGTCCGCGGCCGGGCCGAGCACGAGCACCCGGACCTGTCCGGACAGGACGCGTCTGAGGGTCAGACCCTCGGCCACGGTGGTGACGCACAGAGCCGTCGCGCCCGCGTCGAGCGCCGCCCTCGCCGCGTCCGCCGCGCCGTGACCGTACGCGTCAGCCTTGACCACGGCCCACAGCGCCGAGCCGTCGAGGACGCCGATCAGCCTGCGGACGTTGCGGCGCAGCGCACCGAGGTCGATCCTGATCTCAGAGCGCACGCTCGAGCACGCGCGGCAGCGCCTCGACGACGTCGCTCGCGACGAGGCCGCTGCCCGGGCCGGCGGCGACGGCGGCGGCCGTATGCGCGCTCGCGGCGGCGGCCGCGGCCAGCCTGGCGTCCATGCCCTTGGCGAGGAAGGCTCCGACGATCCCCGTGAGCACGTCACCCGTTCCCGCCGTCGCGAGCCGGGGGGCTCCGTCGCAGACGAGCGCGCCGTGGCCGGGAGCGCCGACCAGGGTGCCGGCTCCCTTGAGCAGGACGACGCAGCGGAAGCGCTCGACCGCCCGAGCGAGCGCCTCCAACCGGTGGGCGTCGACCCAGGCCGCCTCGACGCCGAGCAGCCGCGCCAGCTCGCCGGAGTGCGGCGTCAGCACGGTCGGCCCCGAGCGAGCGAACGGCTCCAGCCCGAACAGGGCGTCCGCGTCGACGACCGCCGGCAGGTCGGTGCCCTCGAGCAGGCGGCGGACGAGCGCGCGGCGCTCGTCGCTGCGGCCGAGCCCGGGTCCGAGCGCGAGCGAGCGCGCGCGGCCGGCGGCGTCGAGCACCTCCCCGAGCGGCCGCTTCACCGCCTCGAGCACGAGCGTCTCGAGCACGGGCAGGGACTCCTGCGGCGCCGCCACCGTCACGTAGCCCGCGTCGGCGCGGAAGGCCGCGCGCGCCGCGAGCGCAGCGGCGCCCGTCATCCCGCGGCTTCCCCCGACGACGAGCAGCGAGCCGGCCGTGTACTTCGTGTCGTGCGCCCGTCGCCGCGGTACGAGGCCGAGGATCGCCTCCGTCACGCGCGCGTGCCGTGTCTCGAGCGGGGCGAGACCGATGTCGACGGTCGTCACGCGGCCGGCGCGGTAGCCGCCCGGTGTGACGCGCAACCCGACCTTCTCGCCGTGGAATGTGACCGTGGCCGTCGCCTCGACGGCCGCGCCGGCAACCTCGCCCGTCGACGAGTCGACGCCGGAAGGGACGTCCACCGCCACCACCGGCACGCCGGCGGCGTTGATCCGCTCGATCAGCCGTGCGGCTGGCTCGCGCGGCTCGCCGGCGAAACCGGTGCCGAACAGGGCGTCGACGATCAGCTCCGGCTCGCCGAGCTCGGCCTCGCCCGCCTTCGCGTCGACGACGCGCACGTCGCGCCCCGCCTGTTCCAGATGGCGTGCCGCCACCCTGCCGTCGCCTCCGTTCGAGCCACCGCCGCAGACGACCGTGATCCTCCTGGCCTCGGCGAAGTCCCGCAGCACCGTCTCGGCGACGCTACGCCCGGCCCGCTCCATGAGCTCCGGGATCGTGTCGGGGTAGCCGGGGTAGGCCTCCTCGGCAGCCCGCATCTCGGCCGCCGTGTACAGCGGCTCAAGCATCGGAGACGACCGCGACGGCGGCGGCGAGCTCACGCGAATGGGTCATCGACAGCTCGATCTCCCCGGCTCGAAGCTCCTGCGCGCGCTCGCGCACCCGACCGGAGAGGCGCACGGACGGCTTCGGCCGGCCGGTGATCTCCACCTCGCGCCAGGCGAAGCGGCGGGCGACGCCGAAGCCGAGCGCCTTGCCCACCGCCTCCTTGCCGGCGAAGCGGGCGGCGTAGTGCTGCGCCGGGTTGGGACGGGAGTCGCAGTACTCGCGCTCCGCCTCGGTGAAGCAGCGCGTCCGGAAACCCGCGTGGCGCACGAGAGCCCTGCGCACCCGCTCGATTTCGATCAGGTCGACGCCGACGCGCATCTGAAGCCGTGCCCTTCGAGCAGAATGATCGCCATCGCCGGCGAGTCTAGACCGAACCGGATCCGGGTCACGCCCGCCGTGTCGATCGCGCGCTCGGAGATCGTCCTGCGCACCTCCCGCTCCGGCGGCCCCGGCGGCCAGCACGCGCAGACGTCGGAGACGCGCGTCGAGGCGCTGTTCGACGTGGCCGCGTCGCCGTCGCTGACGGAGCGTCAGAAGCAGCGCGTCCTGCGGCGGGCCGGGCCCGTGCTGCGTGCGGTCGCGGAGGACGAGCGCAGCCAGCTGCGAAACCGCCAGCTCGCGACCGAGCGGGTGGTGGAGGCCCTGCGCGCAGCGCTCCGCGTCGAGCGGCCGCGCCGGCCGACCTCGCCGCCTGCCCGCGCGGTCGAGGATCGGCTGGCCGCGAAGCGCCGACGCGGCGAGACGAAGCGGCTTCGCCGCGTGGACGGCGATGAGTAGCCGCGTGCGCGCCGAGGCCCCGTGCACGCCCGGCGCCGGCGACTCGTAAGAGGTCTGTTAGCAAGCGCTGTGTCCCGCCGGTCCGGGCGGTAAGGTCTTGTCGCGCCTCGTCGCCGAGCTGCCGCCCATGACGCGCCTCCGCCTCATCCTGCCGCTGCTGGTCCTCGTGGCCGCCGCGACGCCGGCCGCCTCGCTCGCCGACGAGCGGATGCCGGTGGGCTTCCAGGACGACCCGTCCTTCCGCTGGCGCGACGACCGGGCAGACAACCTGACCAAGGCGGCCCAGGCGGGGGCGACCATCGTCCGCACCACGGTCTACTGGTCGCGGGTCGCCGCGAGCCGGCCGGCGAACGCGGCGAACCCGTTCGACCCCGCCTACCACTTCGAGGACATCGACGAGCTCGTCCGCAACGACGCGCTGCGCGGGATGACGACGATGCTGACGATCTGGGGTACGCCGGGCTGGGCGAACGGCGGCCTGGGCGAGAACCGCGCGCCGACCCGCATGAGCGACCTGGAGAGCTTCGCCCGCGCCGTCGCCGCCCGCTACTCCGGCCGCTACCCCGGCTACCCGTTCGTCGGCTACTACTCGGTGTGGAACGAGCCGAACCTGGCCGAGTTCCTCTCCCCGACGTACAACGCGAAGGGACAGCCGGTGTCGCCGGCGATCTACGCGCAGATCGCGCGGGCCGCGTACGCGGGGATCAAGAAGGGGAACCCGAAGGCGCTCGTCGCCATCGGCGAGACGTCGCCGCGGGGTCGGCAGAAGCCGTCGCCTGATCCGGGCAAGCTCCAGGACACGATCGCCCCGGGGCTGTTCGCCCAACTCGTGGCTGCGGCGAGCGCGCGGGGGCCGAAGGTGCGCTTCGACGCCTGGGCGCACCACCCGTACTCCGCGCTCGGGCTCGGGCCGACGGCGAAGGTCCGCTTCCCGAACGTGGCCCTGACGCAGCTGCCGGAGTTCGAGAAGAAGCTCGACCAGTGGTTCCATCGCCGGGGCATCCCCATCTGGATCACCGAGTACGGGTTCGAGTCGAAGCCGGCGGAGCCGAGAGGCGTGACCCTCGCCCAGCAGGCGGCCTACGCGAAGCAGGCGCTCCTCTACGCCCGGAACGACGACCGCATCCAGATGTTCATCTGGTTCATCTTCCGCGACGACCCGACGAGCACCTGGCAGAGCGGCCTCCTGGCGGCGGACAACGCCCGCAAGCCCGCCTTCGCCGCCTTCGCCAGCGTCGCGAGGACGCTCGACATGCGCAGCCCGATCGTGACGATCAAAGCGGGGAGGTCGAACCCGACCGTGCGCATCCCGGTCTGGGAGCTGCTCGTGCGCGACGGGGTGGGGACGGAGATCGGCGCCACCGTCAAGACGTACTTCGTGCGCCGCAACATCGCCGTCTCGCAGCCGACCTCGGTGATCGGCCTCGACGGGTACGCGAGCTTCGTCGTACCGCTGCGCACCCCGCCTCGCGGCGGGGTGTACACGGTCAGCTTCCAGATCAACGACAAGAACGGCAACCGGCTCTACCGCACGGCGACCCTGATCGCCCGGTAGGCGGCCGCTCGCGCCGGGCGGGGACTCGCTCCCCCTCGGCCGAGGGATGGGAGCGGCACGCGCACCGCCGATCCCTCTCCTGAGCGATCCCCTCCGCGCCCGCCCGAGCCCATGCCTGCCCACGACGAGCCCGCACACGAGACCGAGAAGGGCTTCGGGACGGGCCTTCGCGCCCAGCTCGAGGAGCGCAAGCAGGCGACACGCGGACGCTCGCGGCGGGCACAGCGGGCGCATGCGGCCGTCGAAACCGCGTCCGAGCGTGCGAAGGCGGCCGCGCACAAGCCGGCGCAGGCGGCGGCGAAGGCGCCGGCCGGGCAAGCCGACGCCGCGGTCGGGGCGCTCGATGCCGCGACCATCCACGAGCTGGCGCGGCAGAGCGCCGAGATCGACCGGTTGGTCGCCGAGCAGCAGGAGCGCGAGGACGAGCTGCAGCGCCTCGTCGACCAGCAGGAGGCGTGGGCGGCTGAGCTCCGCGCGCAGCAGGAGGCGCTCGACGGCCACCG
>Ga0070741_10000994_pt1 | contig 92341 bp, 90 predicted proteins | sample Coa_R1_4_FD_66440 | JGI IMG/M metagenome (GOLD analysis project Ga0070741, IMG submission 66440) | Surface soil microbial communities from Centralia Pennsylvania, which are recovering from an underground coalmine fire - Coalmine... | ecosystem: Environmental > Terrestrial > Soil > Unclassified ...
GACTCAGATGCCCGCCGTGCGGCAGCGCGAGGCCCATCAGACCCTCGCCCGGCTTCAATAAGGCGCAATAGACCGCGAGGTTGGCCGGCGTGCCCGAGTACGGTTGCACGTTGGCATGCTCGACGCGGAACAGCGCGCGGGCCCGCTCGATAACGATCGTTTCAATCTGGTCGATGAAGCGCTGGCCCTCGTAGTAGCGTCGTCCGGAGTAGCCTTCGGAATATTTGTTGGTGAGCACCGACCCGGTCGCTTCGAGAACGGCGGCCGACACGTAGTTTTCGGAAGGAATCAGACGCACCGATTCCGCCTGATAGCCTTCTTCCTGTTTGATCAGGCGGTAAAGCTCGGGATCGGTCTCAGCTAGATGAGTCACGGCGCCATCTCCTGCACCTTATTCAAGATCCGGTGGCGTCACGCGAGCGAGCCACGCGCGATAATTGCCCTCGTAACCGACCTGGCGTTGGCGCTCGCGGACCCGCTCCAGAATCTCGGCAACCTTTTCCGCCGCGAGGCGCGGCCGATTGCTGACCGCGCCGGCCAACGCTTCGCCCGTCGCCCGCACTTCCTGACGCACATTCTCGCCGAGGCTGAACGAGGTGCCGTCGTCGGCGACGCCCAGGTAGCGCTCGGCGACCAGCGTCCCGACTTCGGTGGCATTGTCGAGCGAGTCCTTGATATTGCCCTTGCCGGTCAGAACATTGCCGGCGGCAAAGACCGGCGTGGCGCCGTCCAAAAGCAGGCCAGTCTGCATATCGAGGTATTCGTAAACCTCGCCGCGATGGGGGATGCCGGCGATCGGCTCGGGGATACTGCCGATCGAACTGATAACGAACGGACCGCGCACCGGCGCCGCCGTGTCAGGCAGCAGCCGCGCCTTGCCCTCGACCACCTGCGTCCGACTTATCTCGAGGCCGACCAGACGGTCCTGCTCGATCAGGAGACCGGTCGGCAGGTGCTGATCGGCGAAGTCGAAAAGATACTTGCGCTGCGCCTTTTCCAGGATCTTCACCCGCGCCTGGCGCAGTGAGTCGGCACGCTTCGGCGGCGCGTCGGCCGGGATATCCGAAAGCGGCATGTCGATTACGCGGCGCCGATAAAATAAGCGGCAGGGTGCGATATCCAGCGCCTGCCAGGTTAAATCGTAGCGCTTGAGGACGGGGTCGAGACCCTCGCGCTCGAGCGCCAGCATCGATTCCTCGATTCCGCGCCGCCGCAGCGCCGCGAGCGTGCATTCGATCTGCAGCACCTTGACGACGTCGAATGACGCGAGGCCGCCGCCTATCACGATTCCGCCCGGGGCGAGGTCGAACTGCGGTCCGTTATAGCCGCGCTCGCGATAATGATTGAACCAGTAGATCAGCGGGTTTTGATAGATCAGACCCTTGCCCAGGTAGGCTTCGGCAGCCTCGACCGGGAAGGGGCGGTCGCGCCAGGCGCCGTGCGCCAAAACGATTGCACTCAGGCCCCATTGCGAACGCAACTGCTCGAAATCGAGGTCGGCGCCGAGCCGCGTCAGCGGCACATAGTGAATCTCCGGACGATCCAGGCGGCGATTGATCTCCTCGTATTCATCCTTGCGTTGCTTGACGTGCCAGCGCGGCAAACCGTCTTCGATTTTGCCATACGGCCGCGGATTCTGTTCAAACACGACAACGACATCGCCGTGTTCCGCCAGAATACGGGCGATTTCCGACCCGGCAGTCGCGGCGCCGATGACGGCTACCACGTGGCGCGGTCGCTGGTTATGGGTTTGGCTCATCGCTCACCTGTTTCTCCGGCTGCCCTGATCTGACCCGTCTTGCGCCTGCGGTTCCTGCGTGGTTTCTTCGATTCAAGTATGCACGAAGCGACTGCGCGAAGCGCCGGACGATATCTTCGATCATTGGTTTTCGTAGTGCTGGCCCTGCTCGCCGGCTGCTACGTGAGCTGGTGGTCCGGCACCGAACACTACGATGCGCCCGACTCCGCACTCGGCGAGGAGCATGTGGTCAACTATTCGGCTGCTGACGCCCTCCAATTAACCGAAGACGCGCTGCGTGGCGACGGTATCCTGTTCGAGGTCCAACCGGACAATTCCATAATCACCAACTGGCGTGACGCCGATCCGGGAACCGGCACCGGCTGGTCCCTGGTTATGCGCACCCCGCCCCGCTACCGTTACGAAATACAGGTAAACTCCGAGGCCAGCCAACGCAGCAAGATCATCGTTAATGTCCGGACAGAAGGTATACCGGACAATCAGATTGCAAGCTACAAAGCGAGCAATCGCTTTGCACTGTTCAAGGAAATCGACGAGCTGGCGGAAAAATTCCCGCCGCCCTCGCATCTACCCGCCAGCGGCGGCGTTAATTTCGCCCTGCTCCCGAATGAGGATCTCAAAGCTTTGGCGAAACGCGTTACCGGAAATCCGGACAATTGGGTGCAGATCGCGAAGGATAACGGCCTCAAGTCTGATACCGACGTAACCGCTTTTCAAAATGTCTGGGTGCGTAACAGCCTGCTGCCGCCCGATAAATAACCCGGCTCAGAAGTCCGGACGAACGACGTTGGGGTCGTCGTATTCGGGGCTGAGCCCGGTTGGGCTGAGCGCGGCAACTACCGCAAGGAACTGCTCGAAGGTCATCTGGAGATTGAGAAACCCGCCCTGGCAGAAAACCCAGCCATAGTAGTCAAGGATCTCGTCGGGGATCATCAGGGGCAGGCGCGGCAAGGTCGAGACCAGCGGGAACCGCCTTGGCTCATCGGATCGGCGAGCGTCCTCAGCAGCTCGCGGAAGGTCATTCAGCACCCCGCTTTCGCGAAGATGTACCACCTTTGGCTTGCTGCTTCGTGCCATCCTTATCCCACCTTCTCCCCCCGGCCAAGGCGATTCTAATCCAGCCCGCCGGTGATGCCAAGGGCTGCGCCAATTCTCAAAATCGCCCCGGCCGCGACGGCGTCGAGCGTCGACCGCGCGTTCCCGTGCCGCCGTGCGGCTGTTATCATCCTGCTGCCGCTCGCTAGAGAGCCATCCGACCGTCCATCAATAGAAATGCGTAGAGTTATTTAATGCTATCATTGGCACAAGCTCTTATTCTCGGAATCGTACAAGGTGTCTCGGAGCTTTTCCCGATTTCGAGCCTCGGCCACAGTATTATCCTGCCGGCGCTGGTCGGATGGACGGTCGAGCAGGACGCCGCCGGCTTCCTGACCTTTCTGGTGGCGACCCATTTCGCCACCGCCGCGGTGCTGTTCTGCCTTTATCTCGACGACTGGAAACGAATCGGCGCGGGGCTGTTGCGTTCCGTGATTCGTCGCACGGTGCGCGAGGATCGCGACGCCAAACTGGGATGGTTACTGGTGATCGGCACCATCCCGGCCGGGATGATCGGACTCGTCTTGGAAAAGCGCCTCCAGCGGCTTTTCGCCGCGCCGCGCGATGTCGCCGTTTTTCTGGTGCTGAACGGACTGCTCCTCTATCTGGCCGAGCGGCTGCGGAAGCGCTCGCCGGCAAGGGCCAACGTCCGCGATGCCGACCACCGGATCGCCGCTGAAGTTTCGTGGTGGCAGTCGCTGAAGGTCGGGGCGATGCAGGTACTCGCGCTGATCCCCGGATTCTCGCGTACCGGATCGACCCTGGCCGGCGGCCTGCTGGTCGGTCTGGCGCACGAGGACGCTTTGCGATTTTCGTTTCTGCTGGCGACGCCGATTATCGGCGCGGCCGCCGCGCTCAAGCTGCCGCGCCTGGTGGTCTCGCACAATTCCGGTGCGATCGAAGCGGCAGTGATCGGTGCTCTCGGCGCCGCGGTCGCGTCGTATTTATCCGTCAAGTTCCTCACCCGCTATTTCACGACGCGGACCCTGACGCCCTTCGCGATCTACTGCGGCGTCTTCGGCCTCGCCTCGCTCACGCTGCTGCACTGAGCGCCGGCGTTCTCGCGAATCGCCGCACGACTCAGCGGGCGTCGGAAACGCCGCTCGCCGTGGCCGCGACGGCTCGCCGAACCCGGGCCGAGCTTCAGGTGGACGCATGCCAGGCGCGCCACGCTCGTCGCCCGCACCGATCGCTGAAGCTCGAGGCGGAGCGCCGGGGCAGTAGCGATCGGTTGCCATCGGCCGGGTAACGCGGTCCGCGATGGTGTCTTCGGCGCCGGATCCAGCCGGCCAGCAGCAGAACGGCGGGAACGAGCAGTTGCGCGAGGCGCGCGCGATTTTCATTGAGCCATTGCTGCGGACTATGTTCGTGCGCCAGTTGATCGAACGGGCCATGCGCGCCGAGATCGCGCGCGATAGGCTCCCATAAGTTGGACGGCGCCTGCGGATCGGCGCGCTCGGTGCTCATCGAACCTTCCCACGCCTGATGTGCCAAGTAACGATCGAGTATCCGCGGGATAAACTTTTCACCCACCGTGGCCTCGACTGTGCTGTAGCCGACCATCCACTCACGCCGCCGGTGTTCCGCCGCAAACAGGATCGCGCGCGCGCCGACTTCGGGTTGATAGATCGGTCCCACCGGTTTCATTCGCCGCGGCAGGTTATTTCTGGTCCAGATGAACTGCGTCGTATTCAGCGCCGGCATGTTGACCATCGACACCTGGACCCGGCTTTTCTCGTGAAGCAGTTCCGTCCAGATCGACTCGATAAACCCCTGCAGCGCGTGTTTGCTGGCGCAGTAAGCGCTCTGCAGCGGAATCGAGCGGAAGGCCAGCGCCGATCCCACCTGGATGATTACGCCGCGATCGCGCGGCAGCATCCGCTCGAGCGCGCAACGCGTGCCATGGACGCTGCCGAGAAACGTCACTTCGACGATGCGGCGGAATTCCTCGGGCGTCATCCGCATGAACGGGCTGTACATCGAGACCATGGCGTTGTTAATCCACAGGTCGATTGGTCCGAATTCACGCTCGCCGATGTCGGCCGCAGCCTGAACCTCCTCAAAGCGCGAAACATCGGTGGGCACCACCAGCGCCCGGCCGCCGCGCGCTTCGACCTCCCGCTTCGCACCCTCGAGGCCTTCCTGCCCGCGCGCCAGCAAAATCAGTGATGCGCCGCGATCGGCCAGCAATCGAGCCGTGGCGCGGCCCAGGCCGCCAGAGGCGCCGGTGATCAGGGCGACCGTTTGGTGATTAACGCGCATATTCACCGCCTCGAAGTTTCAACCGATCCCGAGTGCCCGCTCGACGAAACTCGCGTCAGCGTTTAGCGTTCGCTGGTGCTGCGATGCGCATGCACTATGCCTGCCAGTCAACTGACGCTTTAGGATGACAAGGGGCGATTGAGAGTCCGGCGGCGGCGTCCGCGTGGGAATTTTGTACAATTTTCCGGGATCCATGAGCGTGCGCTTGTTGCAAACAGAAGCGGTGCATCAGCCCCAGGGGTGGGCGCTCGACGCCGGTCGCATCATGCGGGCGGCCCGGATGGAGAGCGGCGGCAGAACCCGGGGCCCTCGAAGGGAAAGATAGAGGTCGGGCTCCTTACCGGTTCCGAGTTGACTCGGGGCCCCGAGCACCGGCCCGTCAGTGACGACAGTGTACCGCTTCGCAGGGTTTGGTCGGGCTTGTATCGGCCGGACGGTCCGGATCGGCGGCACGGGCGGGCCTGAACTCGACCAGATTGTCGCGACTCTGCGGAATGCGCACGATGAAAATGGCGCCATGGCCTGGACGCGATTCGAGACTGAGCGTTCCCCCCAACCTGCTCGAATAATGGCGCACGACCGCGAGGCCGAGGCCCAACCCGCGATGGGTCCGCGTGCTCGAACGCGAAAGCTGCGCGAAAGGCTGTGAAATCTGATCCAACAGTTTCGGATCCAGACCCGGACCGGTATCCGCCACCGCGATCTCGACAAGGTCGTTGGCCGCGACCGTCAACCGGCGGATGCTGACCGTCACCGAGCCACGGTCGGTGAACTTGATCGCATTCAGCGCCAGGTTCAGCGCGATCGTGGTGATCGCCCGGCGCGGCGCACGAATCGATTGCGGGGCCGCCGTCAGATCAAAGTCCAGGCGCAGGCCCTTGCGCAGGTTGGCCGCGTCCAGCGCCGGACGAATATCCGCCAGCACGCTCGACGGCGTCAGGCTTTCGGCCACCATCGAGTCGTTGCCGGTGCGGCTCAGGACAAACGCGATCAGATTGGTCAGGGTCTGACTCAGGTCGAAGGCGTTGACATTCATCCGCTCGACCAGCTCCCGCAAATCCTCGTCGAGCTGGGCCGCGTAGTCGTCCCGCAGGATATCCAGCAACCCCAGCAGAGCCTGGAGTGGCGTGCGTAATTCGTGGGCGAGGTTGGCCAGCGTCTCGCTGCCCAACTTTTCCATCCAATCGTTTGGCGTGCGATTGCCCGGGCGTGCGCTCAGATGGCTCAAAGTAGTATCCATAAGGCCCCTTGAGGAGCCGCCAACGTCATCAGTGCGATCGGGCGACTCGACACCTCGACGCTAGCCAACGGCCGCGCCCGGCCCAATCGGAAGAATCCCTGGAAGCGGTGGAAGGGATACCTAATGCAACTGGAAAAAGTACCTAGTCGCGCAGCGGGGAGCGTTACCTGAAGGTGCCGCAGATGCGTGTGGCAATCCCTTCATCCGGGAAGGGATTGCCACGTCGCGGCGAGTGTGAACCTTAGCCATGGCGCGTCAGCGCCTTGATTACCTCATCGACCACGGCGTCAGCCTTCGCGTGAAGCTCGGCGTCGGTCGCGTCCTGGATTGGATGCGGCACGAAGACGCGCGGCGCTTCCGGCAGGCCGAGAGCTTTCGCCTGCACTTCGGCCGCATCAATGAACACATGCGAGGCAATAACCACCGTCGGCTTGCCGTTGATTTCGAACCAGATTGAATCGTGCATACTGCACGTTATGCACGACCCTCAATCGGCCAGCGCTTCGATAACGAAGTCGCATTCCTCCATCATCTGCCGCCGCGTGGCGTCCGGAGCGGGCTTGGCCGGCGTCGGTTTGCGATAATTGCGAATCTCGACGCCGGGTAGACGTTCGCTCAGACGCTCCTTCAGATGGGCGATAAACACGTCGCCGCGCGCCTTGTTGATATCGAGCATGCCGATCGTGCCGGCGATCACTTCGTCGCGCGGCGCGAGCGTTCGCCGGACCGGCACGCGCTCGTCGGTGGGATCCAGGATTTGCGTCATCGATTTACCTCCTGGCAAGTGTAGGCGATTGCCTGCGCCGCCGCGCTTGCCGCGCGGCCTGCAGACGACTGTAGCCGCTCGCGACCGTCAACGCCAAATGGCGCCGCGGGTCGCCTGCGCGACTGGCGCAGAGGCGAAAAATCGAGTTTAGTTGGAGACGTTCGTATTTCCGCCTGCGCCACGACGCGGCGGGAAGTGCGGCGAGTAAAGAGCCCGGAGCTGATAGGAACCCGATGCCTGCGAACCAGCAAGAACGAGCAGCAGACTTCCTGCGCCTGCGGCGATGGCCGGGACTAATCGAACATTACCGGCGCTTTCTGCCGGTCACTGAGGCGACGCCCGTCGTCACGCTCAACGAGGGCAACACGCCGCTTATCGAGAGCCCGCCGCTCGCCGCGCGCCTCGGTCATAATGTCAAGGTGTACTTGAAATTCGAGGGCGCCAACCCCACCGGTTCCTTCAAGGACCGCGGCATGACGGTCGCGATGAGCAAGGCGCTCGGCGAAGGCGCGCGCAAGGTCATCTGCGCCTCGACCGGCAATACCGCAGCGTCGGCCGCCGCCTACGCGGCCCGCGCCGGTCTCCAGGCCTACGTGCTGATCCCGAAAGGCGCGGTGGCGTTGGGCAAGCTTTCGCAGAGCGTGATGCATGGAGCGCGGGTTGTCGAGATTATCGGCAACTTCGATATCTGCCTGAAGGTCGTGCGCGATCTGGCCGAGCGTGACCCGGTGCGGATTCGGCTGGTCAACAGCGTCAATCCCGATCGCATCGCCGGACAAAAGACCGCCGCCTTCGAGGTGTGCGACCAGCTTGGCGACGCCCCAACCCATCATTTCCTGCCGGTCGGCAATGCCGGCAATATCACCGCTTACTGGGCCGGCTACCAGGAGTATCGGGCCGAAGGACTGGCGACGCGGTTGCCGAAAATGATGGGCTATCAGGCGGCTGAATCCGCGCCGATCGTCGTCGGCCATCCGATTGACGATCCGCATACGGTGGCGACCGCGATTAAGATCGGCAATCCGGCGAGCTGGAAGGGGGCGACGGCCGCGCGCGACGAATCTGGCGGCGTTATCGACATGGTCACCGATCCCGAGATCCTGGCCGCCTATCGTCTAATCGCCGCGCAGGGCATCTTTGCGGAACCGGCCTCGGCAGCCTCGGTCGCGGGATTGCTCAAGTACGGCGCGAGCGGCGGTCTCAAACCGGGATCAATAGCGGTCTGCACGCTGACCGGCCACGGGCTCAAGGACCCGGATACGGCGCTCAAGAATCTCAGCAATACGATCGTCGTCGAGCCGGACCTCGAAAAGGTCTTCGGCATCCTCGAAAGCTGAGCCATCGGCCACGGCACGAGGGCCGAAGCGTCGGCGGCCTATCCTTTGATCGTGCGCCGCGCGAAGCCGCGACGACGGCGCTGGCGGCGGAGCCGCGCAGCTTCGGCGAGATCGATCAACTGCTGCTGGCAGCTCGGCGCGTTCGGGGTGGCGTCGCGGGTGTAGCTGCCGTCGGCGTGCATCAGCCATTGGCAGCGGTTGGGCTTGAGCTGGAGCTCGAGGATGGTGTGGAGCTCACGCCGCAACTGCGGATCTTCGACTGGCACCAAGACCTCGACGCGACTTTCAAGGTTGCGTGTCATCGCGTCGGCCGAACCGATGAAGTACTCCTCATCGCCGCCGTTGCGAAAGTAATAGATGCGGCCATGTTCGAGAAAGCGCCCGACGATACTGACCACGCGGACGTTGTCCGAGAGACCTTCGATACCGGGACGCAGCCGGCAAGTATCGCGGACGATCAGCTCGACCCGCACACCCGCCATCGAAGCGCGGTAGAGCGCTCGCGTCACCTCTACATCTTCGAGCGCGTTCATCTTGAAGATGAGCAGAGCGTCGGCCTGAGGATCGCGCTGCTTCACCGCGATTTCGCGCTCGATCCGTTCAATGAGTCCGCGTTTGACGTAGGTCGGCGCCACCAGCAGCTTGCGGTAGGATCGCTCCGGCTGATAGCCGGTGGTCAGGAAATTCATCAGCTCGGTGACATCGTGGCCGATCTGATCGTCGGCCGTGAGCAGACCGAAATCGGCATAGAGGCGCGCGGTACCCGGATGATAGTTGCCGGTTCCGATATGCGCATAGCGCCGCAGACCGTTGTAATCCTCGCGAACGACCTGGATCACCTTGCAGTGCGTCTTGAGGCCGATAACCCCGTAGGTGACGTGGACGCCGAATTCCTCGAGCCGATTGGCGAAGCGGATGTTGGCTTCCTCGTCGAAGCGGGCCTTCAGCTCGACCACCACGGCGACCTGCTTGCCGTTGCGCGCCGCATCGAGCAGGTAGTCGAGCAGCGTCATGTCGTGCGAGGTGCGATAAAGGGTCATTTTGATCGCGCGCACCTTGGGATCCTGGCTGGCTTCGCGGAGAAAACGCTCGACGCTGGTCGAGAACGATTCGTACGGATGGAGCAGCAGGATCGCCTTGGCGTCGCGAATGATATGGAAGATGTTGCGTTTTTCGCTGAGCCGCGGATGGTCAATCGGATGATGGGGCGGGTCGCGCAGCTCGGGCTGGTCCACCACCAGCTCCATCAGATCGCGCAGGCCCAGCATCTCGTTCACTTCGAAGACGTCGCGCTCGTCGAGTCCTAGTTCCGCCATCAGCATCCCGCGGCGGACGGCGTCGAACGGGGTGGCGGTCTGCAGCCGAACGATCGGCGCGACGCGACGATCGCGCAGTTCGCTCTCGATCATGGCAAGCAGGTCGTCGGCCTCCTCCTCGTCGCGCTCGGTATTGGCGTTGCGCGTGACGCGGAAGAGCTCGGCACTGACGATTTCGGCGCCGGGGAACAACAGATCGAGATTGCCCGCGACGATATCCTCGAGCGGGACAAAGCGGTGGCTCCGCCCGATCCGCACGAAACGCGGCACGCCCGCGCCCACCGGAACCTTGACGCGAAACAGCGCGACATCCTGAGCGCGTCCATTCGCGTCGGCCATCCCATTGCGCGGCAATCCCAGAATCGAGACCAGCAGGTTGAACGACAGGTTGGAGACGAAGGGGAACGGATGCGCCGGGTCAATCGCCAGCGGGGTGACCAGCGGAAAGACGCTGGTGATATACTGGTCGCGCAACTCCTGCTGGATCTCCTGCGACAGGTCCCTATAGCGCAGGATTTCGATACCGGCGGCCTTGAGCAGTCCGCGCAGTTCGACCAGCACCTGCTGCTGTCGCAGCTCCTGCGCGCGCACCACCTCGTAACATTGATCGATTTGCCATCGCGGCGTATGGCCATCCGGGGTCAGGTCCAACACCCCGTTGGCCTCCTGCTGCTTGAGTCCACCGATCCGCTTCATGAAGAACTCGTCGAGGTTCGACGCGCTGATGGCGAGAAACTTGAGTCGTTCAAGCAGCGGATTGCGCGCGTCCTCGGCTTCGGCGAGCACGCGGCGATTGAAGCTCAGCCAGGTGAGTTCGCGATTAAGGTAGAGCTCGGGAGATGCGAGGTCGGAGGGATGGGGGTGCGGTTCGGCGTCGGATTTGGCACTCGGGCGATCCAGTTCGCCAGGCGGAACACTCGGACTCGATTGCGCGATCGCCAAACCGCCCTCCTCACTCTCAGGCCTTTCACCTGCTCGCCATCAGCCTACGCGTAGCAGTCAACCTCGACCGGCGCGTGACGAAACCACGGCCGCCGAATTAACAATAACCGATTGCCCGCCAGGCGTCGAACGGGCCCGCGCTAAACCGGGCGCTTCATCTTAAAAAGGCTCTCGACCACTGCATAATCGTCGAGGTAGCCCAGACGAGCAATCGGACGCGCCGCGATCGTATCGACGATACCGTTGTGGATGAGGGCGTCGTCGATATAAATGCTGACCACCTCGCCGATCACGATCGCAAAGGGATGCCGACCGCCGTCGCGACCCGGCAGATCCACGGTCTTGACGTATCGGCACTCGAAAGCGACCGGCGATCGCTTCACGCGGGGCGGCTTGACGGCGACCGAGGGCGCCATCTCGAGCCCGGCGAGTACGGGTTCGCTAACCTCGGCCGCAACTGCGGCGGAGGTGATATTCATCTGCTCGCGCAGGTCCCAGGTCGCGAGACTGTGAACAAATTCTCCGGTCCGTTCCGCGTTATGCTGCGAATGCTTGACGCCGGCGCTCGCGAACATCACGAAGGGCGGATTGGCCGCCACCGCGTTGAAAAAACTATACGGCGCGAGATTAACGATCCCGCTCTCGCCGATGGTGGAAATCCATCCGATCGGTCGCGGTACGACCAAGGCCGTAAGCGGATCATGCGCCAAGCCCCCATTGCCGACTCTCGGATCGTAGTGCATGGTTCTGCGCGAGAGTTTGCGGATAATCGCGGGTTGCCGCAAGCAGCGCCTGCGCCATCACGGCGTAGTCACCAGCTCGAGGCCAAGCGGAAGCGCGGCCGATCAGTAATAGCCCTGGTTGTAATACCCTTGATTCTGCTCGTTCTGCTCGTGATTGCCGATCGCATAACCCGCCGCCGCGCCGCCGAGGCCACCGATCGCCGCGCCTGCACCCGGATGGCCCACGGCGGCGCCGACCAGGGCGCCACCACCAGCACCCACCGCTCCGCCGAGCAGCGTACCCTTTTCGCGTGTCGTCAACGGCTCGCCCGAGCATCCAATAACACCACCGAGCATCATGGCTGCCAACCCCAGGCCTAGCACTCGTCTGAGCTTCATCACTCACACCTCGATTCAGGGCTGACGCAGATCTCGTGCCGTAGAGGCTGGTCCTGCGAGAGGCCGCCGGTTGACGTCTTGATCGCGCGCCGCCCGCAGGTGAGATCGGTGAGGGCTCCGAAATGCGATATAACCGCACCCATTTCGTGCGCGCACCAATCTGCGGTTGAATTTTCCGGCGCCAACTCTTATACGCTTGGATTCTTCGACGAGCGTCAGGATGTGAACTATGAATGGTAAACTGGATGGTCGAGTAGCAGTGGTAACCGCCGCGGGTTCCGGCATCGGCGCCGCGACCGCCCGGCGCTTCGCGCATGAAGGCGCTGCCGTGGTCGTCGCCGACCTCAGCGGAACGCGCGCCAACCGCGTCGTCGACGAGATTAAAGCGGCCGGTGGACGCGCGACAGCGCTCAAGATGGATGCCGCCGATCCGGAGGGCGTGCAGGCGGCAATTCGCCTCGCGGTTGATACGTACGGACGGCTCGACGTGATGTTCAACAACGCCGGCGCCGCCGACGTCGCCACGATCGAGAATACTTCGCTGGAAAGCTGGAATCGTGTACTGGCCGTGACGCTGACCAGCACCTTTCTCGGCATCAAGTACAGCGTCCCGATCATGCGGCGCCAGGGCGGCGGCGCGATTGTCAACACCGCCTCGATTTCGGGCACGCGCGGGGACTTCGGGATGGCCTCGTACAACGCGGCGAAGGCCGGGGTGATAAACCTCACGCGGACGGCGGCGTTGGAAAACGCGCGGCATAAGATTCGGGTTAACTGCGTATGCCCGGGCGCGATTAACACCCGCGCTCCGGAACTGATTGCGGGAAATCGCGCCGACGAGTTCCGTCGCGTCCAGGGCGAAGCGGCGCCGATGGGCCGGATCGGCGAACCCGACGAGATCGCCGCAACCGTGCTCTTCCTCGCCTCCGACGAAGCCTCCTTTATTACGGGCGAGGCGATCATCGCCGACGGCGGGATGACGGCCGGAACCGGTCTGGTCAACCTGGTGACGCTGGCGCGCGGCTAAACCCCGACGCCCGCTGGACGAGGACGATAAGCCTCGCGCGGCGGGCGGTTGCGGGCCGGGGCGGGTCCGCGCCGATGCGGCCGCGAAGCTCGCGCGGCCGGCGTTGCCCTGGAGGGGGCGGCTACCCCAGTTCGCCCTCCTCAGCGCCCTCGAAGATTTGTGGCGGATAGAGACGTTCCGCGTCGTGCTCGACCAGGACGATGCCGCAATTCGGTGGCAGATGAGCGCCCTTCCAGGCCCCGACGATATGCGCCCACACCGAGAGCATCACGCCACCATGGCTCACCACGACGATCTCGCGTCCGGCGTAGCGCCGCCGCAGTTCTTCGACCACGACCATCACCCGACGGCGCACGTCCTCGTAGCTTTCGCCGCCCTCGGGCTTCCAGGCCCATCCGTTGTTCGGGTCGTAAGCCGGATCGGTACGAACCAGGTCGCGCAACGCATCGTAGGAGTGACCCTTGAGGCAGCCCAGGTCGCGCTCATGGAGATCATGCTCGATTTCGACGGCCAGTCCGAGCGTGTCGGCGATGATTGCCGCGGTCTCGCGCGCCCGACCGAACGGACTCGAGACGATAGCCTCGGGCGCGAAGTGGCGGGCGATATGACGCGCGGCACGTCGGGCCTGTTCGCGACCGCGATCGGTCAGCGGGGTTTCCGTCGAAACGGTAAAGCGGCGATCGCGATTCCCCTCGCTCTCGCCATGGCGGACCATGATAAAGCGGCCGCGCCGACCCGTCCCACTGCGCGTTTCGACCTTGTCCAGCGACATAGCGCCGCCTACTGTAGCCGAATTGCTGCCCAGATGCTCGAATCTGGCGGGCGCGGCGCCGGCGGCGCAGACTACTCTCCGATGAGGCCGTGGCGCGGGCCAAGTCCGCATCGACGGGTGACCGAATCCGTTCGCCCCAGGGCCTTTGGTCGAAAAACGCGGACCGGCCGGTGATTGAACGTGGTCCTCGGACGCCGACGCGTTTACTTCGACTCAGCGATTGGCTAGCTTAGTCGCGCCTTTGGGGGGCTGATTCGTGGCGGCGGCAGCAAGTCGGATTAAGGCTCATTCAAGCTCCGCCGTTCGCGGTCTGATCACGACGGCGCTGCTGGTTTTTCTGTCGTTGCGCGCGTTCGCGCAGGGCACTGCACCAACCGTTACCGACATCAAGATCGTCGGCAATCAGCGGGTCGAAACCGACGCTATCCGGGTGCATATCAGTCAGCCGGTCGGGCAGCCGGAGGATCCCTCGGACATCGACGCCGACATCAAGTCGATTTACAAGATGGGGTTTTTTGACAGCGTCCGCGCGGGCATCAACAGCAGCGGTGTCCTGACCTACTACGTCCACGAACGGCCGCTGCTGACCGATATCCGTTTCGTCGGGCTCAAGGCGATCAAGCCGTCCGACGACAAGATCGTCAATGCCTTGGCGATTCATTCGGGGGCAATCTACGATCCGGTCCGCGCCAAGACGACGATCCGCAATATCGAGGAGGTCTACCAGAACAAGGGCTACCTCGACGTGCGTGTGGCCTTCCGCCTGATTCCTCACGCGAACAACACGGCGATTGGCCTGGTCGAAGTGACCGAGGGTCCGCAGGTCAAGATTGGCCGGGTTGAATTCAGCGGCAACAAGTCATTCTCGGCGCGCAAGCTGCGCGGCGTTATCGAGACGCAGAGGCACACTTTGCTCAGCTATGTGATGAGCACGGGGTACCTCGATCAGAAAAAACTCCAGAGCGACGTCGACCGCCTGCAGACCTTTTACTACCAGCACGGCTACGTGAATGCGGTGGTCAGTCAGCCGACGATCGTCCGCCATGGGGATGCGCTCACCATCACGTTCCCGATCGACGAAGGCCCGCAGTATCACGTCGGCACGGTCAATGTTGCCGGCGACATTCTGTTTCCCGCCGCCGAGCTCGAGAAGGATCTGACGCTCAAACCGAAAACGGTCTTCAGCGGGACCGATATGCAACACGACGTGCTGACCTTGTCGGATTTCTACTCCGACCGCGGTTACGCCTACGTCAACGTCGATCCGCGCACACAGGTCAATCCGACCACGCAGACCGTCGACGTCACCTACAACATTTCACCGGGTCAGGAAGTTTTGGTCGATCGCATCAGGATTACCGGCAACACCAAGACCTCGGATAAGGTAATTCGGCGGGAACTGACGATTCAGGAACAGGAGCCTTACTCGAGCAGCAAAATTCAGCGCTCGAAGCAGAAGCTTGACGCCCTCGGCTATTTCTCCAACACCCGCATCTCGACCGAGCCGGGGCCGTCGCCGGACAAAATCAATCTCGATATCGCCGTGCAGGAAAAGAACACCGCCTCGCTCCAGGTCGGCGGCGGTTATGACAGTTACTCCTCGGTCTTCGGCAACTTCAGCATCACCAACACCAACCTCTTCGGGGGTGGCGAAGCGGTCTCGGTCTCGGCGCAGCTTGGCTATCTCTACCAGGATTACAATTTCAACTATGTCGAGCCGTGGTTCCTCGACATGCCGCTCAAGGTGTCGCTCTCGGGCTTTTATGACAAGCTCTACCTGTATTCCTTCGACCAGAGCAATCTCGGCTTCTCGCTGACCGCGAGTTACCCCTTGAGCGAGTTAGGCGTGCGCCGAATCCGCAACTTCTCGCTCGAAGATATCGACCTCAGCCTGGGCTACGAGTTCCAGCGCATCGGCATCAGTATCCCGAGCGGGCAGTTCGCAACTTTCGCGATCAGCCAGTATGAGGGCTACCACTCGGTTTCCGAGATCACGCCAAGCATCCGCCGCTTCACCGTGGACAATCCGTTCGATCCGCGTACCGGCTCGATCCAGTCGCTCGACATGGAGGTCTCGGGACTTGGCGGCGGCACGTCCTTCCTCAAGGGCGTGTTCCATATGCGCTATTTCTTCCCCTTCATCCGCAGTCCGGAATGGGGCGAATGGGTCTTCTCGCCGAGCTTCACTTACGGCGCGGGAACGCTCCTCAGCAGCGGCCAGGGCAGCGAGCTGCCGCTCTATGAGCGCTTCTTCCCCGGCGGCAATCAGGGTTCGAGCAGCGTACGCGGCTACGAGCTATATTCGCTGGGTCCGCAGGTTGCGCTGTTCAGCCAGACCGGCCAGCCGTTCGCCGTGGAGCAGATCGGCGGCAGCTACGAGATGATCAGCAGCGGCGAGGTAACCTTCCCGATCCTGTCCTCGCTCGGCATTCGCGGCGCAACCTTCATCGATGCGGGCCAGGCCTATCTCTGGCATACGCCGCCGTCGCTCTCGACCGACAATCTGCAGGCGGCGTCGGGATTCGGCGTCCGCTGGAAGTCGCCGTTCGGCCCGCTGGCGATTGACCTCGCCTTCCCGCTCAACAAGCGTCCGAACGACGAGTCGGTGGTGTTCGACTTCGGCGCCGGCACCCCCTTGTAGCCTTCAGCGATGGAGCCACTTGGGGGCGCGTTTTTCGACAAACGCCTGGGTGCCCTCAGCCTTGTCGGCGCTGCCGAAGGTCAGGCCGAAAGCACTCTGCTCATAGAGCAGACCTTCGGATTCGGTCATCGTGAACGACGCGCGGAGCGCGGCCTTCGCCTGGCGCAGCGCGAAGCCCGATTTGCTGGCGAGTTTCTCGGCGAGCGCCCGCGCTTCCGCCATAAGCTGCTCGGGCGCAACTACCTTGTTGGCGAGTCCCCATTCGTAGGCGGTTTTGGCGTCGATCATGTCGCCGGTCATGATCAGCTCGCGTGCGCGCGCCTGGCCGATTCGATGGGGCAGGCGTTGGGTACCGCCGAAACCGGGGATCAGACCAAGATTGATCTCCGGCTGCCCGAAGCGCGCTTTCTCGCTCGCCACAATCAGGTCGCAGGCGAGGGCGACCTCGGTGCCGCCGCCGAGGGCGAAACCGTTGACCGCGGCGATCACGGGGATCGGCAGATCCTCGAACGTCGCGGCCACGCGATGGCCGAGGCGGCAGAATTCCATGCCGTCAACCACCGACATCTGCGCCATCGCCGCGATATCGGCGCCGGCGATAAAGGCGCGGTCGCCCGCGCCGGTAACGATAAGGACGCGAATCGAGCGATCGTGGCGGACGTCGCGCAGCACCTTGGCCATCTCCTGGACCACGGCCGGATTCAGCGCGTTCAGCGCCTTCGGACGGTTGACCGTCATGGTGGCGATTTCGCCCTTATCGAACAGTAACTCTTCCACGGTTTCTCCTTTGGTCGGAACTAGCGGACAACAGGCTTGCGGGCGGCGATAAAGACCAGCACGCGGCGTTCATTGCTTTGGCGGATGAGCAGCGCCGGTCGCGGCAAGTTTTTCGCGCACCATCCAGAGACGATCGCCGCCCCAGAAAACTTCGCCGTCGATGACGTAAGTCGGCACGCCGAAGACGCCGCTTGCTTCCGCAGTGGTCGCGATCCGCTTGAGTTCGGCGCGCCCCGGGCCGTCGACAAAGTCGTCAAAACCCGTAGTCGGCGCGCCGCTTTCCTCGAGCACCCGGGCAATCGCCGCGCGATCCTCGATATCGAGTTCCCGCTTCCAGAAGCGTTCAAAGACGAGGTCGTTGTAGCGCTCGAAAGTGCCGCGGCGCTGCGCGTAGAGCATCCCGATCGCAGCCAGCGAGGAATCGAAGATCTTCTGCGGGCCTTTGACAATCAGCCCGCGCCGATTCGCCAGCCGGCGCGCGTCCATGTAGCTGTAGCGGACCCGGCGCCACTGATGGGCGTTGCGTTCCTCGACTGTGCCGAGGAACAAGGGGATCTCGAGGACGTACGGCAGCCAGACAAACTTTACACCCGCCTCGCGTTCGAGCGCGCGTGTCGGCTCGATCGCGAGGTAGGCGTAGGGGCTCTTATAATCGAGATAGAAACGTCGATCGCTGGACATGGCGTGAGCTTACGAGGCTCGCCGCGACGCCGCAATCCGCCGGGCCCGCGGCCGCAAACGACCGCGAGCGCTTCAAGAGTCAGGCTAACCGCGCGCGGCGTCAGCCGCGACCGCATTGCGAACCAGGGTCTGGAGTTCGCCGCTTTCGTAGAGCTCGCGGACGATATCGCATCCGCCGATGAACTTGCCCTCGATATAGACCTGCGGGATCGTGGGCCAGTTGCTGTAAACCTTAATCTGCTCGCGGAGTTCCGGATCGCTCAGAACATCCACCGTGCCGTAGGGCACGCCGAGCTGCTCGAAGACCTGCACGGTAGCCGCCGAAAAACCGCATTGGGGAAAGAGCCGATCGCCCTTCATGAAGATGCAGATCTTGTTTTCCTTGATGGCCGACTGAATTCGTTCGATCGCGTTCGACATCACTATCTCCTCTGCGCCTGATATTGAGCCGGCGTCAGCGTCTTGAGGGCGAGAGCATGGACCCGCGCGCGCATCGCGTCGCCCAGGGCGGCGTAGACAATCTGATGGCGTTCGACCAGACCCTTGCCCTCGAACCTTTCGCTCACCACGAGCGCCTCGAAATGGTCGCCGCCGCCGGTCGTGTCGATCACCTCGACGCGCGCCTCCGGCAAGCCGCGCTCAATCAACGCCTGCACTTCCGCCGCATCCATGATGGCTCGTTATAGTAGCCCCTCGCACTCCACTATTCCATATCCCGGCATGAAGCGACTGTCGGCTTACCGCAGGTCGGGGGCGGTCCAGCCGTCCAAATCATACTCGGCCATGAAGTTCTCGACGAACTTGCGCACGCGATCGGCGTCGCCGGCGGCGACGGCCGTGGGCAGGTTCTCGAGCTTGATCGCCTCGTAATTGCCGGCATAGTTGCGCTCGTAGAGTTCGTGACGCCCGCCGAACTCGGTGCCGACGGCGTCCCAGAGCAGCTTCAGGACCTTCACCCGTTCGACCGCGCCATAGCCGTTCGATCCGCGCAGATACTTTTCCAGATACGGACGCAGCTCCGGCGTCTTGAAGTCTTTGGCGTGCGAATTGAGATAGATCAAGCCGCTCGAAATGGTCTGTTCGGCGATTTCCTTGATCCGCGCATAAACCATCGGCGCGAGAAAACGATACGCCATGCCATATTGCGTATTCGGCTGCAGCGCCCCGCCGACCCATGGCTCCGGCGATTTGACCATCGCGTCGCTGATAGCCCAGAAGAGATTGCGCCAGGCAAAGACTTCGCCGACCTGGACCTGCGATGAACGGTTGTCGATCGTGCCGATCGCCTCGGCTGCCTTGAGAATCAGGCCGGCCAGGAAGTCGAGTTTGACGGCCAGCCGGGTGCATCCGTGAAGCGTAAAGCGCGGGATAAAGCCGGAGCGAGGGAAAAAGCTGTTGGCCTTATCGAGGTCGCGATAGACGAACAGGTTCTCCCACGGCACCAGCACCCTGTCCATCACGAAGATGGCATCGTTCTCGTCGAGCCGCGACGCGAGCGGATAATCAAAGGGACTGCCCATGGTCTTTGCCGCAAGCTCATACGACGTTCGACAGATAAGTTTGACGCCCGGACTGTCCATCGGAATCATCGCGAAGAGCGCCATCTCCGGCCGGCCGAGCGGGGTCGAACCGTAGAAGCCGATGAAGTTATGATGGGTCAACGCCGAGCCGGTGGCGACGACCTTGGCACCGCTGACAATCACGCCGGCGTCAGTTTCCTTCTCGACGTGGACATAGACGTCGACCACGTCGTCAGGCGGCCGGCTCTTGTCGATCGGCGGATTGATGATCGCGTGGTTGAGGAACAGGCAGCGCTCCTGCACCTTGCGATACCATTCAAGGGCATTCTGCTGATAGGGCGCGTAGAACTCGGTGTTGGCGCCGAGCGTGCCGGTGAGGCTCGCCTTGTAGTCGGGCGATCGCCCCATCCAGCCGTAGGAGACCCGGGCCCATTCAGCGATCGCATCGCGCGCCGCGACCAGCTCCGCTGTGGTCCTCGGCACTCGGTAGAAGCGATGGGTGAAGCCGCGCTTACCGGTGTCGAGCTCGGTCGTGAGCACCGCATGGCGGGCGGGATCGTGCAACGCGTCGTACATCCGCGCCAGCATCCGCGCGGAATTGCGGAAGGCCGGATGGCTTGTCACGTCCTTGACGCGCTCGCCGTAAATCCACACCTCGCGCGAGTCACGCAGGCTCTCGAGAAACTCCGCTCCGGTCAACGGTCGGGTCGTCATGTCAGCGCTCATCCCAGCATCTCCCTGATCGGTGCGCGATCCCGCACGCCGCGCGATCGGCGTCACGTTAATTGGCGAGAACCAGAGCTTCACGCGAGATAGGCTTTTGAATACATTGGGATCCTCAGATTCGTCAAAGCGGCGCATCATCGAGGAGCGCCAGCAGAAAGGGAGCCGCGATGGACTTCAAGTACAGCGAGGAGGCGGAAGCTTTTCGGCGCGAGTTCCGTGCCTGGCTCGACGCCAATCCGCCCCCGCGCATCGACCACGACGTCGCCATCGGCGAGTTCGCCGAGACCGGCAGCGCTATCTGGCAGCGCCATCTCGAATGGCATCGCACGATGCACTCCGGCGGATGGGTCGGGATCACCTGGCCGAAAAGCTACGGCGGACGCGAGGCCACCCTCGAGCAGAGTATCGTGTACGGAGAGGAGCTGGCGCGGGTTCATGCGCCCTCGCTGGTCAACGGACTCGGTATCGCGATGGTCGGGCCGACGCTTATCCACTGGGGCACCGAGGAGCAGAAGAAACGCTTCATCCCGAAGATTCTTTCGGCCGAAGAAATCTGGTGCCAGGGATTCTCCGAGCCGGGGGCCGGTTCGGATCTCGCCTCGTTGCAGACCCGCGCCGTTGAGGACGGCGATGATTTCGTCATCAACGGCCAGAAGGTCTGGACCTCGGGCGCGCATCATGCCGACATGTGTTTTCTGCTCGCCCGCACCGATCCCGAGGCGCCCAAACACAAGGGCATCAGTTACATCCTGGTCGATATGCACAGCCCGGGCATCACGGTCCGGCCGCTCATCCAGATGACCGGCGACCACGGCTTCAATGAGGTGTTTTTCGAAGACGTGCGGGTACCGCGCAAAAACCTCGTGGGCGCGAAGAATCAGGGATGGCAGGTGGCGAACACGACCCTCGCCTTCGAGCGCAGCAGTATGGGCGGGGGTTCCGCCCGTGACGTCATCGGCGCCGCGCGGGAGCTGGCCCGGCTCGCACGCCGCGTGCCGCGCGACGGCGGCACGGCCTGGGACGATAGCAGCGTGCGTCAGCAGGTCGCACAGTTCGCGATCGAGTCGGCGGCGCTGCGCTATCTGAACCTCCGGCAGCTTACCCGCCGGCTCAAAGGGCTGCCGCCGGGTCCCGAAGGATCGGGCGCCAAGCTCGTGATGAGCGATCTGACCGTGCGCACCGCAAAGTTCGCGATGGAGTTGCTCGGGCCGTACGCGCAATTCGAGCAGAACGCGGCGTTCGCCCTCGAAGGAGGCAAATGGAGCTACCGGATGCTCGGCGCGCGGATGATGACGATTGCCGGCGGCACCAGCGAGATCCAGCACAACATTATCGGTGAACGCGTATTGGGACTACCCAAGGGTTAAATACGCGCGAGCCGGCGCAACCTCGACCAAAGGGGACCAGGTCATGGGAGCATCGATTGCAGAGCAGATGAAACCACCATCGAGCCTCAAATGGGGTTGGGTGCTTGCACTCGGCATCGCGATGATTGTGCTCGGCACCATCGCGCTCGGTGATATGCTCGCCGTCACGCTGGTTTCGGTCCTGCTGATCGGATGGTTGCTCATCCTCGCCGGTGTGGTTCACATCGTGCATCTCGTGCGCCACCAGGAAGAACGCACCTTTTGGCATATTCTGACCGCCGTCCTCGACCTGGTCGCCGGCATTTATCTGGTCGTTCACCCGGGGCTTGGCGCACTCTCGCTGACCCTGGTAATCGCCGCGTTTCTTCTCGCCAGCGGCGTCGCGCGCCTGGTGTGGACCTTTGCCAGCACCCTGCCGCATAAGGCATGGCGGATTATCGACGCGCTGCTGTCAATCGTTCTCGGTGTGCTGCTTTTGATACATTGGCCGTTCACCGGCGTCTGGTTCATCGGCTTCGCCGTCGCGATCGGCCTGATTTTCCGCGGATGGGCCTGGGTGATGATCGCCTTGGCGCTCAGGTCGCGGAGCACGCCGATGGGACTGGCGCCGCAACCCGCCTGAAAGCGCCGGCGCCGATGCCTGGTCGGCGCGGCGCGCCCGTCATCGAGCTGCGAATTCCCCGCTTGAATAAATCAGGAGCGGGGACCGTCGAACTGTTCAGTGAGCGAGAGCTTCCCCAATCGCTCACCGGTTGCCAGCTCCTCCCTGCAACCGCGATGGCCGTCTGCGCCAGACAGGCGGCTGTCTCAGGCGGGCGTTGATCGAGCATCCCCCCTCGATTAATCGGCCCGCCTTTTTTTGATCGCGAATCTGTCAGATCCGATGACTTGGTCGAGGCTGCCGCGGTCCCGGCCGGTTGCTCGCCGGACCGCCGTCGGGGCATGGCCTTGACTCTCCGGTTCAGCCTCGTCAAGGTGCTTGGCTCAATGGTGTGGTTGCGGCGATCCATCGTTTTGATCCCGGTCGTTTCGTTCGTGGGAGCGGTACTGCTGCTCAGTTGCGGAGGCGGTGGCGGTGGCGCCCCCGCACCGACGACGCTACCGCAATCGCTGATGAGTCTCCGCATCTGTCCGGGATCGCCGCCGACCCCTTCGCCGACACCGATGCCGACCAAGGGTTGTCCCAAGCCGACCAAAACTGCGACGCCGGAATGTAATCCGCCCACCGCCGTCGCCACATCCGGCGTCCCCCTGGTCACTTTGGCGAGCCCCGGCGATCTCCTGCAAATGAACGCGCAGGGCACCTTTTCCAGCAGCAAAAACGGCAAGAAGCACTACCGCGACGCCACGAGCGATCTGGAGCTGAGCTGGGGCATCGGACCGAGCCCGGTGATTCGTCTGGCCGCGCCGCCCGATGGTCAGTTCATCGCGGTTACCCCTGGATGCACCTGTCTGACCGCGATGATCGGCAATGTCCTGAGCTGCCCGGTGGCGGTTCAGGTGGGCAGCCCGGGTGTGGCCTGTCTCTGCCCGACGCCGACACCGTCACCGGGAGCTACCGGCACCTTCGAGTTCTGCCCCGGTCCGACGGTGACGCCTTCGCCCACCGTTACGCCGAAGCCCGGATGCTCGTGAACGGCTCCCCCTTCTGTGCACAAACCGTTACGGGAGCATGATCAGCGGTTTGACAACGTGTGATGGGCGTCCCTAGTCTCGTGCCGGAGTGACCGACTAATGGAACGGGCGGCACGACGCGAACAGGTTTTGCGCCACGCCAAGCGCATCTTCGCCCGCAAGGGCTATCATCGGACCAATATCTCCGACATCATTGCGCGCGCCAAAATCGCCCGCGGCACGTTCTACCTTTATTTTGAAAACAAGCGCGACCTGTTCGAGGAGTTGCTGGCGCAGGTGCTGAACGAGCTCCGGATGCGGATTCAGCGCTTGCGCCTCGGACCCGACGAACCGAATCCGATTGAGCAACTCCGTGCGAATCTCCGCAGGGTGCTGGCCCTGATGCTCGAAGAACGGGAACTGACCGATATCCTGCTCAATCATGCGACCGGCTTCGACCGCGATCTTGACGCCCGTATCGCGGACTTTTACGAAAGGGTGATCGAGCAGATTCAGCGCTCGCTCGATCTCGGTATCACGATGGGACTGGTTCGTCCGTGCGACACCCGGATCGCCGCTTCCTGCATCCTCGGCGGAATCAAGGAAGTGGTGCTGCAGGCGGTCCGCGCACGCCGCAGGGATATTGCTCAGGTGGCGGAAGAGGTGCTGGATTTCGGGCTGCGCGGCGTGGCGCGGCCCGAACTGCTGAGCGGCGATCGGGCGGCCGCCGCGACGACGCTGAATTCGGGTACGAACTAGACTGACATGTCAGTGCATCGAGCAGGCCGAACGCGAAACGCGCGCAGCAACCATCGTGGGGTGGCCTTCTATGACCTTGACGGCACGCTCGCGGGTCTCAACCTGGTGCATGTCGCCCTCTACCTCTTCGCCAATCTGGGTGAATGGCGCGGCCGCATCAGTTACCTCGCGAGCTTCGTTGGACGGCTGCCGGCGTTGTATCTGGCGGAGCGCCAGGATCGCCATCTGCTGAACGTGGTGCTGTTCAGCATGCTGCGCGGCGTATCGCGCGATCGTCTGGAAGAACTGGGCGATGAGTACTGCGAGCGGATCCTGTGGAAGAATCTCTATCCGCGGGCACGCGAAGTGGTCGAAGCGAATCGGGCCGCGGGTCTCGAGCCGGTGCTGGTTACCGGCTCCCCGGACTTCGTCGCCGCGCCGCTGGCGGAGCGGCTGCAGATCAAGGACTTTGCCGCCAACCGCCTGGCATTCAGCCGCAATCGCGCGACCGGACGGCTTCGTCCGCCGATCCTTGCCGGTGACGAAAAATCGCGCTGGTGCGTGGAATATGCCGCGGCCCATCAGATTGACCTGGCGAAATGCTGGGGCTACGCGGACTCGTACTACGACCTGCCCTTTCTCGCCGCGATGGGCCATCCGGTGGCGGTCAATCCCGATCAGCGCCTGGCGGCGACGGCGCGCAGCCGCCAATGGCCGATCGTGCACTTCCGCGAGGGTCCTAACGGTCACTCGCTGCGGCGCGAGCTGCGCTCGCGTCTCGAGGACTGGATTTGGAGGCGGCTCGATGGCGCGATCTGAAGCACGACTGCGCGAGCTCCGGCCGAGCGAGCTCAAGCACGACTACGGCGCGCGCCAGGATCTGGTGGTCACGCTGGGGCGCCGTTCGGCGCCGCGCCTTATCGCCTACGGCGACGACTTCATGCTCGAGAAGCTGCCCGCCGGTACCCGGGTGGTTTATCCGCCGCCGCCGCTCGACGCGCTGCCCGACCCCGATCAGGCGATTCGCTACGCCCTGCTCCATCCGCTCAACGCCGACCCGCTCTTCGCCCAGCTCAATCCGAACATGCGGGTTACGATCGCGCTCGACGATATCAGCCTGCCGCTGCCGCCGATGCGCCGCCCGGATCTGCGTGAGCGGATGCTCAATGCGGTCCTGCAGACGCTCGCCGACTATGGCGTTGACGATGTTCATCTGATTATCGCCACCTCGCTCCATCGGCGGATGACCGAGGACGAGATCCGCCGCATGGTCGGCGAACGCGCCTTCAAGCAGTTCTGGCCGGATCGCCTGTACAACTTCGACGCCGAGAACCGCGCGGAAATCGTGATGCTCGGGAAGACCGAGCACGGTGAGGAGGTCTGGCTCTCGCGACGCGCCGCCGAGTCCGACCTCCTCATCTATCTGAACATCAATCTGGTGCCGATGGACGGCGGGCACAAGTCGGTGGCGGTCGGCCTCGCCCCGTACCAGAGCCTGCGCCACCATCATAATCCCGCGACGTTGCGCGAGTGCCACTCCTACATGGATCCGACGCGCTCCGCCCTGCATTCGTCGGCGAACCGGATGGGCAAGCTGATCAATCAGCAGCTCAACGTCTTTGCGATCGAGACCGCCGTCAACACCCAGATGTACGGCGGGATGCTCGATTTCCTGCACAAGAACGAGGATCAGTTCAACGATTGGGATCGGCTGCGGATGCGCGGTTTTCGCTGGACGCTCGGCTCGGTCTCGACCGACCTCAAGCGCCAGATGCTGCGCCAGTATGCCGCGCCGTACGGCATGACCGGCGTATGGGCGGGCGAGACCGAGGCGGTCCATCGGCAGGCGCTGGCCAAAGTGTTTCAGCAATATGCCGTTCCCGTAAAGGGACAGTCCGACGTGTTGATCGTCGGCGTGCCATACATCTGTCCGTACAACGTGAACTCGATCATGAATCCGGTGCTGGTGCAGTGCACTGGCCTCGGCTACCTGTTCAACATGTTTCGCAACAAGCCGCTGGTGAAACCCGGCGGCACGATGATCATCTGCCATCCGTTGCGCGACGAGTTTCATCCCGAGCATCATCCGAGCTACATCGAGTTCTTCCATCGATGCCTCGCCGAGACCACCGAGGCGACCGAGCTCGAGAAGCGTTTCGAGCGCGAGTTTGCGAGCAATCCCACCTATATTCACATGTATCGCTACGGGCATGCCTATCACGGCGTGCATCCGTTTTACATGTGGTACTGGGGCGAACCCGCGCGGCAGCATTGCGGGCGGGTGATTGCCGCCGGATGCGAGGAACCCGAGGTGGCCGCCCGCCTGGGTTGGGAGGCGGCCGATACTCTGGACGAAGCAATCGCGATGGCCACTCAAGACCATGGACGCGGGGCTTCCATCACCTACCTGCACCTGCCCCCGCTGGTGATCGCCGATGTCGAATAGCGATGATCCCAAGGCTCCTCCGGAACGAGCGCTGCAGGAGTTTCCGCCGCTCGCCACGGTGCTGCGCAAACGCCGCATCCTGATCACCGGCGCCACCGGCTTTTTGGGCAAGGTCCTGCTCTATCTCCTGCTGCGCCATCATCCGGAGATCGACCGGATCTATCTGTTAATCCGCGGCGATACGAAGTCGAGCCGCAACCGCTTCCGGCGCGAAATTCTCGATTCACCGGTGATGGCGCCGTTGCGTGATTACCTGGGGCGGCGCTTCGACAGTTACGTCGAGCAGCGCATCCACGTCCTGCCCGGCGACATCACCGAACCCGGACTCGTCAGCGGCGCCGAGGGCTTCGCGGGGCCCCTCGACGCGGTGATTCATTGCGCGGGCCTGGTCAACTTCGACGCCGCGCTGGAGAAGGCGCTGGCCATCAATGTCACCGGCGTCGCCCACGTCATCGACTTCTGTCAGAAGCATGGCGCGGCGCTGCTGCACGTTTCGACCTGTTACGCGGCGGGTGCCGCCGACGGTCATCGCTATGAAGACGAGGTGCCGCGCGACTGGGCGCCGCTCAATCAGCGGCGGTTCAATCTGCGCCGGGAAATTCGCGACGCGCTGAGCGCTTGCGAACGCGTCGAGGCGGAATCCCGCGACCAGGCTCATCGCGCGGAGTTTCATCAGGCCGGCGAGCACGACGCTGCCGACGGCGAAGAAAATGATACGTCGGCGGTCGAATCCCAGCGCAAACAGTGGGTCGAGGAGCGGCTGAAAGATATCGGGCGGGAGCGGGCCCGGCGGTGGGGCTGGCCCAACACCTACAGCTACACCAAAAGTCTCGGCGAACAGTTGGTGCTGGCGGCGGCCGACTCGATCGCGGTGACGGTCGCGCGGCCGTCGGTGATCGAAAGCGCCCTTTGCGATCCGCATCCGGGCTGGAACCAGGGCGTGAATACCAGCGCGCCGCTCACCTACATGTCAGGGCGCGGTTACCGTTTTTATCCGGCGCGGCCCGACCTGGTGCTCGATATCATTCCCGTCGACTTCGCCGCGCACGCGATGATCCCGATCCTGGCGGCGCTCCTGCTGCGGCGGCAGAAGCCGATTTATCAACTCTGCACGTCGGACGTAAATCCGCTGCCGATGCGCCGGCTGGTGGAACTCACCGCGCTGGGCAACCGCCTCGAACATCGGCGGCATGGCGGCGGGCCGATGGGCAAGCTGGCGCCGCATCTGGAAGCGGTGGTCGCCTCGCAATGGACTTACGACCTTGCCAGCAAGACGCTGCCGACGGTGGCGCGGCAGGCCGCCGGACTGGCCCGGACGCTCCTCGGCGAGGATTCGGCTGCGGTGCGGCGGTTCGAGCGCGGGCTCGATCAGGTCGCTGGCAACGCCGAGTTGGCGCGTTCGCTGGTGGAGATCTACCGGCCGTATATCCAGGAACTGGTTTATACCTTTCACGGACGCAACATCCGCGAACTGTATCGGACGCTGGCTGCAGAAGACGCCGAGCGGCATCCTTTCCGGCCGGATCGAATCGACTGGAAGGAATACTGGCTGAACGTACATCTGCCGGGACTCCGCCGCCACATCTTCCCGCAGCTCGATCTGCACACCCGCACGCGCCCGCGCCTGCTCCGCCGACACCGCACGCTCACAGACCTGCTCGACCAGGCGGCGGAACGCTACGGTGCGCGGGTCGCCCTCGAGTCGCGCACCAGCGCCGGACGAACCATCACGATCTCGTACCGTGAAGTCCGAGACGGCGCCTATCGCGCGGGGCTGCTGCTCAGTTCGCGCGGCGTCCAGCCGGGAGATCGCGTGTTTCTGATCGGCGAAAATTCCCCGGACTGGGTCATTGCCTATTTCGCCATTCTCTATGCGGGCGCGATCGCCGTCCCGTTGGATCATCTGAGCGGCGCCGAGGAGCTCGCCCCACTTGCGGCGATCGCCGAACCGCGAGCGATACTGATGTCTGCATCATGCGCCGATCGCCTGGGCGAGGCTGTCCGGCAGACCTGTCCGGACGTCTTGAAACTCAAGATCGATGAACTGCGGCGGCCGTTCATGTTGCGGCAAAAGGGCGCGGTTCAACCGCCGCTCGAGCGCAAGAGTCTGGCCTCGATCGTCTTCACCTCGGGCACCACCGGCACGCCCAAGGGGGTGATGCTGACCCACGGCAATTTTGCCGCCGAAGTGATGATGCTCAGCCGGGTGTTCACGCTCGATCACAACGATGTCGTGCTGTCGTTGTTGCCGCTGCATCATACGTTCGAGTTTACCTGCGGGATGCTGCTGCCGTTGGCGAGCGGGGCGCGCATCGTTTATCCGATCGGCGTCGACGCGGCCAGCCTCTCGCGAACCCTCGCCGACGTGCAACCGACGGCGTTGATCGGCGTGCCGGCGCTATGGGAAGCGGTGCATCGCCGCATCATGGATGACGTCGAGTCGCGCGGGCCCTTCTTCGGCGCCGCGTTCGAACGCCTGCGCGACCTCAATCGGGCGCTCGATCGCGACTACCAGGTCAACCTCGGCCGCATGATCTTCCGCCAGGTGCATCTGGCGCTCGGCGGTCGCCTGCGCCTGGCCGTCAGCGGCGGGGCGGCGCTGCCGACGCGCGTGGCGCATTTCTTCAACGACCTCGGCATCAAGCTGCTTGAAGGCTACGGTCTGACCGAATCGGCGCCCGTCCTATGCGTCGCGCGTCCCGAGGATCCCTTGGCCGCGGGCTCGGTCGGCAAGCCTCTAACGGGCGTGGAAGTCAAGCTCGACCATCCCGACGACAGCGGCGTCGGCGAGATCATCGCGCGCGGCCCGAATATCATGGCGGGCTACTACCGCAATCCGCAGGCCACCGCAGAGGTTTTGAGGGACGGATGGCTGCATACCGGCGACTTGGGCCGGTTCGACGCGAACGGCCAACTATATATCGTCGGACGCGCCAAGGACGTAATCGTCGATTCCGGCGGCAACAACATTTATATCGATGAGCTCGAGCAGGCCTACGGCCATTCGCCTTATATCAAGGAGATGGCCGTGGTGGGTCTGGCCGTCGGCCGCGCCGAGCAGGTGGCGGCGCTGGTTGTCCCCGCTTATGCCCGCGGCGAAAGCCGCAGGACGGTCGAAGATCGTCTGCGCGCGCACTTCGACGAGGTCAGCAACCATCTGAGCCCGCACAAACGCATCCGCATCCTGCGCTTTGCCGATAGCGATCTGCCACGGACGCGGACCCGCAAGGTCAAACGGGCCGAAGTCGCGGAACTGCTGCGGCGGATGCTCGAGCAGCATCGCGGCGAGCAGCAACCGACGGCCGAGGAGATCATTCCATGGCTCGCACATGCCCTTCAGCAGGTCGCTCAGGAGAGCGTCGAGATCACCCCGGCGACGCGCTTGATAGAAGATCTGGGGCTCGATTCGCTTGCGCTGGCGGAACTCGCGGAACAGATCGCCGAGCGCAGCGGACATGAGCTGAGCGGCGAGCAGCTCGCCACGGTCAGCACGATCGATGATTTGCAGAAGCTGCTGGCGGAAGGCGGTGATCGCCCGCAACTCCCGTCGTATGCGCATCTCGCGCGGCCCTATACGCTTACGCTGCCGGCTCGTCTGCGGCGACTCGGACGCAGCGCGACACGACTTTCGCTGACAACCACCTTCGAGCACTGGCTCAAGCCGCGTATCCTGGGCGCCGGCAACGTCCCCGCAAACCGCAACTTTCTGGTGGTGGCGAACCACGCGAGCCACGTCGACTTCGGCCTGGTGATGTACGCGCTGGGCGCCCAGGGACACGATCTGGTCGTGCTGGCCGCCAAGGATTATTTCTTCAATACCGGCATGCGCCGCTTTCTCGCGACCAACTTCACTTCACTCATCCCCTTCGATCGCGAGCGCGCCCAGATTGATTCTCTGGAAGAGGCGCTGGCCCAGCTTCGCGCGGGACAGAGCGTGCTGATGTTTCCCGAAGGGACGCGCTCGCCCGACGGCGCGATCCACGAATTCAAGAGCGGCGCCGGTTACCTCGCCCTCCACAGCGGATGCGACGTGCTGCCGATCCGCATCAGTGGAACACACGAGGTGTTGGGTAAGGGCAGCCTGCTTCCGCGCCGCCGGCCCGTCGAAATCCGTATCGGCGCACCGATTAGCGCCGCCGACCTGATTCGGGTTGCCGGCGATGTCGAGGGACCCGGCATCTATCGACGGACCGCTGAATATCTGCACGACGCTGTGGTTGCGCTGACCGAGCGTCCCCCACGCCGATTGCGTGCCACCACTTCAAGCACGACGCCGCGAACCTCGGCGCCACCGGTCGATCGTAAACGGCGCGCCGACCGCCAAGCCAAAGGATGAAAAGAAACTGCCTGCGCAAATTTGCCGAGCTTGCGCTCCTCACGGCCCTGTTCCTGATCGCCACCAGGGCGCCGGCGCCGGCCTGGGACTCGCGCACGCACGAGTTGATTGCGCGGCTCGCCATCGACGCCCTGCCACCCGGCCCCCAGCGCACCCTGTTCGAGCAGAACGCGATGCAACTGCAGCAGTTAGCGATTGCGCCGGACACGGTCCTCCGCCCTTTATACGGACAGGCGGAAGGTCGCCGACATTATATCGATCTCGAGGATTTCGGCGCCGATCCCTTTGCGCGCCTCGTCCCCGACGAGGCCGCGATGCAGAGCCAGGTCGGCGCTGAACTGTTGCAGCGATCGGGAATCCTGCCATGGGCGATCGAGGACGAAGCTTCGCAAGCAGCCGCGGCGTGGCGCCGGGGCGACTGCGAGGAGGCACTCCGTCACGCCGGCTACCTGGCGCATTACATCGGCGACGCCAGCCAACCACTGCATACGACGAGATTTTACGATGGACCCGATCCGAGCGATCGCGGGATGCACGCGCGGATCGAAGCGGCGGTCGATCACGAGGTCCGCGCGCTCGAAGACGCTTCCGCCGGCAAGATCCATCCGCAGCCGATAGCTTCGGTGTGGAACGCGGTGATTCCCGAACTGCAACGCGCGCACGCGCTGGTTCCGGAGATGTTCAGCGCCGATCGCGCCGTCCATGCGACCACTGACGATGATCGACGCGCCTACACCGCGGCCTTCTTCGAGCGCGAGCAGGCCACGCTGGTGCGTCAGATCGACGACGCGGCGACGGTGCTCGTCTCGGTCTGGACCTACGAATGGCAGGCGGCGGACGCCGCGGCGCGATGCGCGCCGAAATCGACGTTCTGAAGCGCTCGTTTCTTCTTAAAACCCGCCACGACGGATAAAATATCGCGATGGACTGGTGGACCAGGCGGCCGGAACCGGAAGCGCGATCATTGCGCGGACGCTTCTCGCGTCCTTCGGTCAGCGAGATTACCGATGAGCTGTTGGTGGGTGAGTATCCGCGCCTGATCGATCTCGATTGGCTCAAGGCCGACTACCGCATCACCGCCATCCACAATCTGCAGGACGAGGTCGATATGCATATCCACGGCCTCGATCCCGCCGAACTGCGCGACGCCTGCGAGAAGCGCGGTTTGCGCTTCGTGCATACGCCGATTCACGACGGCAGCGCCGATGACATGGCGATCCGACTGGCCCCCGCCCTGCACGCGCTCGAAGCCTTGATCGAGCGCGGTGAACGCGTTTTTCTGCATTGCAACGGCGGGTTAAATCGCGCGCCAACCGTTGCCATCGCCTGGCTTCATCGCCATCGCCGGATGTCGCTGGATGAGGCCATGCGCTACTTCAAGGAGCGCCGCCCGTGCGGCCCTTTCATGACCGTGCTCGAAGAGCGCTTCGGGCCGCGTCATCAGAAACCACGCGACTAGGAGTGGCTCGTGCAGTCCTCACGTGAGGCAGTGATGCGCAGGTGGGGCTGGTTGATTCATTTCTATACCGGCTGCGGGACCGTTGCCGCTTTGGTAGCCCTCGACTATATCGAGCATGAGCGATTCCGCGCGGCCTTTCTCGTCATGGCTGCCGCGCTGTTCATCGACGCCACCGATGGCTCACTTGCCCGCGCGATCGCAATTCGCCGCCACGTGCCGGAGTTCGACGGCGCCATGCTCGATAACATCACCGACTACCTCAATTACGTGCTGGTACCCGTGATGCTGATGCGGCGGGCGCGCATTCTGCCCGCAGGCACGCCGGGAATGCTCATCGCGGCGTTCGTGATGCTCGCGAGCGGCTACGGCTTCTGCCGCGTCGACGCCAAGACGCCGGATCATTATTTTCGCGGCTTCCCGTCCTACTGGAACATCCTCGCCCTTTATCTTTTCCTGATTCCGCTGCCGCCGCGATGCTCCGCGATTATCGTGACGGTCCTGGCGGTCCTCGTGTTCGCGCCGATTAAGTTTATTTATCCGAGCCGCACGCTGCCGATGCGGCGTACGACGCTCATCTTCGCCGCCATCTGGTCGGTCACGACTTTCATGCTGGTGCTCAGAATGCCTCAGCGCGAACCGCTCCTGCTCGGCCTCTCACTCGCCTTTGTGGTCTACTATTTTCTTGCGTCGTGGGCTCTGCAGTGGCTCGCACCGCCCATCGACCCCGGACTGGTGTACGATGAATCTCCCGGCTGAGCGATCGACCGCGGCTCCCTCCTGGCTCGAAGTTATCCGCGGCACCGCGCCGATCCTGCTGATCGCGCCACACGGCGGCAGCGCCGGCGCGGCGGCGCGCGCCACGCTCCATCCCAAGGTCAACGATCTGGAGACCGCGGAAATTACCCGCGAGCTCGCGGCCCGTCTTGATGCCGTAGCCCTGATCAACCGGGCCATGGATCGCAATCAGGTCGACTGCAACCGGGTGTCGCAACTGATTGAACGCGCGCCCGTCCTGCTGACCTTGATTGCTGACGAAGCCGCGCGGCTTGCGACGGCGCATCCGTGCGTCACGATTCTCCTGATCCACGGCTGGAACATCATTGAGCCGCGCATCGACCTGGGCCTCGGCCTGAAGGACGCGCGGGGACATCTGCGCGCGCCGTCCAATGCCTGCATTTCGGCCAGCGACGCGTTTATCCAGGACCGCGTCGGCCCGCTGGCCACCCGCCTCGAACGGGCCGGTATCGCTCCAACCTTCGGGCTGCGCTATCCGGGCGCGGGGGCGCAGAACCTGCTGCAGGCCTTTACCACGCGACATGCCGACAGCGCTGTTCCATCGTTGCGGCGGCTGGCGGATCTTGCTGGCCGCGGATGCCTGAATGCGCTGCAGCTCGAGCTCTCGGTGGCAGTAAGGATCGCCGGCCCTTATCGCTCGCGCGCGATCGCGGCAATCACCCAGACCTTCCTGAGTGACGCCGGCGAGGAAACACCCCGGCGCGCCATCTCCGTAATTCGCGCGCCGCGACCGCCCGCCCCCCGTCCCGCGCGCATCGAGGCGCCGGCCCCTGCCTTCAGAATCGGCCTCGAATTCTTTGATGCCGATCAAAAGCTGGGTGGCATGGCCAGTTTTGACTTCGGCGCCAATGCCGCCGGCGGGCGGATCATGATGCTCCTCGAACGGCGGCGCGTGGCGCTGTTCACCGGCGAGGGCGGCGCCGCACTCGACGGCGATCGTCTCGCACTCGGCCCGCTGACCTTCGCCTGCGCGGCAAGCGCGGGCGCGATCGACTTCCGCGGGCCGGCGGTTGTCGTCGAGGACGGCACCGCCTATCTGAGCGTCGAAAATGCCCTGCGCGCCGGCCGTCTCGATCCGCAGATGGCGATCGTCGCACGGCTTGAATTCGACGATCAGGGCGAGGGTCTCGGCGCACTGCTCGCCGCTCTCAGCCGCCACACCGATGAGCGGCCGGAAGTGCTGCCGCCGCCGCGTTTCGGTCGGCTGCGCGGTAGTGTGCGACTGGACGGTCGCGAGCGCCCGCTCGCCGCCGTCGCTCGCGTGGGCCTCGCCTTCACCGGTCTCGGACCACAGCAATTCCAGGAACGCCGGATGCTTTGGGCGTGCGTGCGCGATGGCGCGACCGCAGCAATCGAAACGCGCTCCGTATCGCGCGCCGACGGTAGTGTTCACACCGATGCCAGTTTTTTGCGCGCCGGCGAGTGGTATCGCGTGCGGCTGCAGAGCCTCGACCTGGCGACGGGTTCCCCGTCGCTCGCGCCGCCGCAAATCGCCGCGACCTTCTCGGGCGAGGCGTGCGGATCGCTTGAGCTCACAGGAGTGCCGGAAACCATGATGGCCCTCTCGCGTCCCGGCGCGAAAGGCGCGCGCGTGCTCACGTCGCTGGGCTTTGCTGCTTACGCGATCGCCGGTCGACCCGCCGTCGGGATGTACGAATATTCGCGCACCGTCACCGCGCCGACGCCATCGCGCGGGCCAACTGCGCGGTAAGCCGCGGCGAGCGTCCGCCCGCGATGCGGAGCCGCTAGAAGGGCCGCAGCGTGCGCTTCAGATCAAAGACGCGCCAGAATTCCCGCATCTGCGCGGGAGTCCCGAGGGTCACGCGAATCGATTGAGCCAGACCGGGAAAGTCGCCGGCAACGCGAATTCCATGGCGCGCAAAATGATTCGCAACCTCCAGACAGTCGTCGATAAAGAGCAGCACGAAGTTCGCGTTTGAATCGACCGGCTGCAGCATCCGCGCATCGGCCTGGTTGAAAAACTCCTGCCGCGCATCCTCGTTGAGCCGCGCGATTGATTTGACGTAGCCAGGATCCGTCAGGGCGGCCGTGGCGGCGCGGAGCGATCGCGCGCTGAGATCGTGTTGCGTGCCGCCAAGCGCGATACGCTGCGCCGTCGCGGGCGCCGCGCAGGCATACCCGATTCTCATGCCCGGCATGCCGTAAATCTTGGAAAAAGTCCGCGTGACGATCAGGCGCTGGTCCCTGACAGTCTGACTGATAAGGGACGGATCGATCTGGCCGGGCCAGCGCGCGTACTCGATGTAAGCCTCGTCGACCAGTACCGGCAGCGTTTTCGGCAAGGCCTCGAGGAAATCGAGCATCTGATCGCGGCGCAGCATCGTGCCGGTCGGGGTGAAAGGATTGGCGATATAGACCATCCCGGTGGCCGCCGTCACCCGCTGCCGCATCGCCTGAAGATCCTGCTGATAAAGCCGATCCAGCGGCACTTCCGCAACGCTCGCCCCGGTCGCTCGGGCATAGTCGGCGATACGCTCGAAGCCCGGCGCGGCCATCAGCAGATGCTTGCCCGGCCCGAGGAACCTCGAGGCGCAGACGCGCATGATATCCGTCGAGCCGGCGCCCACGACGACATGATCGGCTGCGACATGGTGGAGCCGGCCGATCGCGTTACGGAGAGTCGCGGCTTCCTGTTCCGGCCATCGACAGCAATCTTCCACGGTCATCGATTTCAGGGTTTCGACGACGGCGGGAGAGGGCCCGTAGGGACTCTCGTTGCGATCGAGCCGCAGGACCCCAGATTCGACGAGGAAGCTGCCGGCCGGCGGCGTCACCGGACGCGGCCGCTCGCGCGGCTCGGGCGTGCGGTTGTAGCCGGTCAAGGCGGCGCCTGCCGTTGCGGCAAGGAGCGAACCGGCGCCCCAGAGCAGGTCTCTCCGCGTAATCAACTCGAGCTCCGCCGGCTACATACCCGAGGGTGTCGGCGTCGCCGTGGCGGTCGCCGTCGGCGAGGCCATCACGCCGGTGCCGCTGACCGCGATCACTTGTGGACTGTTCGCCGCCGAATCAGTCAGCGTGACCGAGCCGCTGCGCGAACCCGCGAGCTGCGGGGCGAACGCGATGCCCATCGTGCAGGTGCCGTTGGCCGCGATCGTCTGCGTGCACTGATTCTGCGTCAGTTTGTAGGGCGTGCCGAGCGCGACGTGCAGACCGGTTATCGCCGACGTTGAACTGTTGGTCAGCGTCAGGGTCTGCGCCGCACTCTGGGTGCCGACCGTAACCGAGCCGAAATTCATGCTGGTCGGGCTCACCTGCAGTATGACCGGCGTCGGTGTCGCCGACGGGACCGTAGTGGGGGTCGCGGTAGGAGTCGCGGTGACGGTCGGCGTTGCGGTGACGGTCGGCGTCGGCGAGGGCGACGCCGTGGTGCCGGTGCCGCTCATCTGGATCGTCAGGGGGCTGTTCGGGGCGTTACTGGTGATGGTCAGCGTCGCTGACTGGCTGCCGGTGCCTTGCGGCTGAAAGCTCACACTGATCGTGCAGGTACCGTCGTTGCCGCCGATCGTTGAACATTGACTGGTAACCGGAAACACCGTCGAGTTCGAACTGGCGACATTCGAGACCGTCGCCGCGCTCGTCGAGTAATTGATCAGGGTCAGGGTTTGCGGCGCGCTCGTGGTGCCCGACGGAACCTTGCCGAAACTCAGATTGGTCGGGCTCGGATAGACGCCGCTCAACGGGAGCTGAACGAAGCTCGCGACCGAAGGCACGCCGGCATTGTTCACGAGGAAGAGCATGTAATAGCCCGGCGGCGCGATATTGCTGTTGGGCGGCCCGGTGACGTTCAGGACACCCGAACCGGCGTCGCTGAAGCTCAGGCCGATCATGTGCTGGGAATTGTCGAAGCCGTGCGTGGGCGAGCCCGGCGCTATCAGGACGACCGAGGAGATCGTGGCATCGTCGGGGGTCTGAATCTGGAAACTGCCGTTGTACGCGATCGTGCTCGGAACCGACGTAATCTGCGGTTGATACGCCGCTGAACCGTCGCTGTTGAAAAGATAGGGTGGTGAATAAAGCTCAATCGCCGGTTGGTAGTTGCCCTGTGACGGATTGCCCCCGAACACCGCAACGGTGCCGTTCGGCAGGAGCAGAGCCCCCGAATGATAGAGTCGCGCGTAGCTCTCCTGACCGGCGGAGGTTACCGTCAAAGCGTTGGGATCGATCAGGTCCGCGTTGAGACTTGCCGTCGTTGCGTCTTCACTGTTGACCGAGCCATTAAGAGCCAGAATGAGGCCGTTCGGCAGCAGTACCGCATCCATATCGACCCGCGCCTGCGACATCGGCGGACCCCACGTCCAGGCAGGGTTGGCGGCGCCCAGATCGATCAGCTCGGTGGTATTCGTGGCGCCGCTCGTCCCGCCGCCGAGAATCATGATCTTGGGGTCGTAATTGTTGGCCGGCGTCAGCGGCAGGAGCACCGACGATCCATAGGTGCGGATGGTGTTGGAGTTGGTCGTCGCCACGATGCCTGACCAGGTATCGGTGGCGGGATAAAAGTATCGCGATTGCGGCGTCGAGCCTGAGTAGAACACGTTGCCATTGGGCAGCACGTGCAGCCGCGGATAGAGCGGCGGGACCCATCCGTCGGCGTACGGCGTGCTCCACGTCCCGAGCACCGGGTTATAGATCTCGACCGTATTATTGGTCTGCCCGTTTTCGGCCACTCCCGACGACACCATAAGCGTGCCGTCGGGCAGTTTGGTCACGGTCGGATACCAGCGACCATCGGCCATATTGGGAAGGTTGGTGAAGACGTTGGCGATGGGATCGTAAAGCGACGCGTTGGGCAGGCCCAGGAAGGGCCCGTATTGCTGAGTACCGCCGGCTATCAACACCTGACCGTTAGGCGTGAGGGCCATGCCGTTGCAGAACATGTCCCAGGTGACCGGCTCGGTGGTGACCGTCCCCGCTACCGGATTCCAGACCGCGGCTTCGAAATTGTCCTTGTCCCAGTCCTGGGCATCGTTGCCCGATCCCTGGACGACGAGCACATTGCCGCTCGGCAACAGCGCGATGTGGATGGGGTTGACGGGCATCTGGTAGGGAAGCACCTGCCATTGACCCTGGACGTTCGCCTGTGCCGACGCCTTCGAAGGTTGAAAAATCGCGAGAATTACACTAAGCAGCGCTCCTAGTAAGCATCGTCGCGCAACAACAGCTAAAGGATACCAAGGCTTTCGGACCATTCGTAAACGCCTTTCCAAGCAGCATCCGGTGATACAAGAACTCAGGAGACTCCCCTGAACGTCCGTTGAGTCTTGGGTTATCTAAACTTATCCTCTACTGACTTTCAAGAATCAATGGATAAGTTTGTGAATTGAAATTAGTCGATTTCAGGACAAACTTAATAACATTAATCAGATGTCTTCTATCTCCTCGAACACTTGCCAAGTTTGAGTTTAAGCCCATTTCTTCTGTGATTCATCAACATTTATGCGCCATCTTTGCCTAGTCTCGTTGATGATTGTTCTTCTGACCGGCGTGTGCGGATGCCGTTCGAACCGTTCGAGCTCGCCCGCATCCGCGCAAGCCGGCAACCGGTCACGATTGCCCGCGATGAGCCTCACCGACCAGAACGGCGCCTCGTTCAATCTCGCTTCATTGGGCGGCAGGTTCGTGTTGGCGGCCTTCATTTACACCACCTGCCCTGGACCCTGCCTGCTGACGACGGCGCGGATGGTTGGCGTCGCGTCCGAGCTTGGCGATCTGCTCGATCGACGGCTCGTGCTGGTTTCATTCACGGTCGATCCGGAGCATGATCGACCGCCAACGCTGAAGGTTTACGCTCGCGACCAGGGCGCGGATCGGCCTGGATGGAAGTTTCTCACCGGCGCGCCGGCGCAAATTGATCGGGTAATGGCTGGGTTCAACCTGGTGCGCGAACGCGAGCCGGACGGGCTGATTAACCACGTCACCGAGATTTTCCTGCTCGGTCCCGACGGGCGTGAGATCGCCATTTATGACCCGGTGCGCGACACCCCGCGGGCGATCGCCCAATCGATTCGGCGGACGATCGATCTGGCTGATCGCGCGACGGCCAGCCAGCCCGCACCGACGCTCTAGAGCAACGCGGGCAAAACCCGCTCGGTAAACGCGACGAAGGTCTCGTGGCTGAGCGGCGCGCCAATCAGGTAATCCATGCCGATATCTTCCCGGATACGAGCGATTTGATCGGCCACGCGCTCGGCTGTCCCGTGCACCACCACTGACCGCAGATAGCGCTCAATCGGATCACCGGATGGGGCGAAGCGCCGCGGATCGACGTAGGTCTGGATCAGCCACTTGACGCCGTCGCGCGCGACGCGTTCGGCTTCGGCGTCGGTCGCCGCGATCGCCATGAGGCGCGCCATCGGCACCTCGCGCCCCGCCATCGAATGGCCGTGGTTTTCGAGTTCGGCGCGCCACAAATCCCGATCACGTCCCATCTCGGCAAAGGTGCTGTGCGGTCCCAGCAGAACGGAGTGACCGCTCGCCGCGGCATAGCGCAACGACTCCGCGGAACCGCAGGCGATCCATACGGGCGGATGGGGTTGCTGGAGCGGCTTCGGCAGGACCTCGATTGAATCGAAGGAAAAAAATTGCCCGCGATACGCCATCGGACCGCTCTGCCAGGCGCGCAGAACGATCGCGACCGCCTCCTGAAAGCGGGCGGCGCTCTGCTCCATCGTGATGCCGAAAGTGCGGAACTCGTGCGCGTCGAAACCGCGGCCGGCACCCCAATTGAGGCGGCCACCGGAAAGAATGTCCAACAGCGCCAGCTCTTCAGCCAGTCGCAACGGATGATAGAATGCAGCGAGCGTCACCGCCGCGCCGATCCGCAGTCGTCGCGTGCGGGCCGCCGCATAGGCGCCCATCACCGGAATCGAGGGGCAGACGCTGTAATCACTGAAGTGATGCTCGGTCAGCCATACCGCGTCGTAGCCCGACTGTTCCATGATCTCGATGCGCTGCATGGCGCGCGCATAGACGCTGGTGAGCGCCTGACGCCGACCGGGCCAACTGAAGAATTGCAGGATGCCGACCTTCACGATTCACCTGACGCCGCGCCCGCCGGACGGTGAACTCTAAATTGTCCGCCGGGCTTGTTTCCACACGCGTCTCTCATAATTATCTTTTGGAACGTTGCGACTAAAGCCGTGATAAGACCACGACCAACTGAAACATTGCGAATGGATAGGACCGCGTGCTGATCCTCGGCGGGTTGCTCCTGCTGGCGGTGGCCGCGGGCTTCGTCGGCGCGATCTCCGGTCTCGGGGGTGGCGTCTTTATCGTGCCCGCGCTGGTGGTGCTGGCCAAAATGCCGATGCGCGTGGCGGTCGGCGCGAGCCTCATCTCGGTCGTCGCGACCAGCGCCGGCGCCAGCGTCGCCTTCGTGCGCGACGGCTGGACCAACTTGAAGGTCGCGATGGTCCTCGAATGCGCCACGGTCACGGGCGCCGTCACCGGCGCCTATCTCGCCGGGGTGGTGCCGACCTGGGTGCTCGAAGGCCTGTTCGCCCTGATGATGCTGCAATCGGCCTATTTTTCCCTCTCGAAACAGAGCGACGCCCTGCTGACCGAAGGCGGCCCGATCGCGCGCAAGCTGGGTCTGGCCGGTGACGTGCCCGATCAGGCCGGCCGACTGCGTCACTACGAAGTGATCCACGTGCGGTACGGGGCGCCGCTGATGGTTTTGGCCGGGGTCTTGTCGGGCTTGCTGGGAATTGGTTCCGGCGCTCTCAAAGTGATCGCGATGGACCAGGTGATGCACATGCCGCTCAAGGTGTCGAGCGCGACCAGCAATTTCATGATCGGCGTGACTGCCGGCGCCGGCGCGCTGGTCTTTCTGTCGCGCGGCGACGTCGCGACAACCATCGCCGCGCCGGTGGCGCTCGGCGTCACCAGCGGCGCCCTCATCGGCAGCCGCTTCCTGCCCTACCTCAAGGTTGAACACCTGCGCACCCTCTTTGCCCTGATCCTGCTTTTGATCGCCGCGGAGATGGGATGGCGCGCGGTGAACGGGTTGTGACGATGGCGGTATCAGTAGCCCAGCACGACGAGCACGCCCGCGAGGTCGAAGAGGATCGGATCCTGCGGGTCTGGACGCCGATTCTCTTGCGCACGATTCTAATCGTAGCGGTGTTGGTCCTGGCGACGGGTCTCGTGCTGACCCTTACCATCCAGCCCGATTACTACATGGAGCGCTACCGTCAGGCGCAGCTCGGCAATCTTTACGGGCGCGAGAACCTGCGCAATTTCCTGCCGAGCATCATGGCCGGTCAGCCGCATGCGGTGCTGACGCTCGGGCTGTTCATTCTTACGCTGGTGCCGCTCGCTCGCGTGGTTTTCTGCTTTATCCTGTTTCTCCGCGTGCGTGATTACGCCTTCGTCGGCTTCACGCTCTACGTGTTGCTCGGCCTGATTATCGGTATCGTGCTCGGGCGCGTCGGCTGAAGCGGGTCTACCGCCTCTGATTGCGCTCTGAAATAATCGACGTCGTGGCACGCACTCCTTCGCCTGAGGACATTCTGACCGCGCTCCGGCGGGTGGCCTATCCCGGCTATACCGCCGATATCGTTACTCTCGGCATCGTCGAGGAGGTCGCGCCGACCGCGGCCGGCGGTTTCGCCGTAACCGTGCGCCATCCGAGCCGCAAGGAGGCGACGCTCAAGCAAATCGCCGCGCGGATCCATGAGACCCTCGCCCACGACCTCGGTCTGCACGGACTGGAATTGAAGGTTCATGCGATAGCGCCGGAGCTGGGCGAGGAGACCGGACGCGCGCGGCTGGCCGGCACGAAATGGGTCGTCGCCGTCGCCAGCGGCAAAGGCGGGGTGGGCAAATCGACCGTCGCGGCGAATCTCGCCGTCGCGCTGAGCCGGCTCGGCTATCGCGTGGGCCTGCTCGACGCCGACATCTACGGCCCCTCCGTGCCGATGATGTTCAACACGATGGACGAGCGGCCGCGATCGGCCGGCGGTCAGAGCTTTTACCCGATCGAGAAATACGGTCTTAAGCTCATCTCGATCGGTTTCTTCGTCACCGAAAAGACCCCGGTCATCTGGCGCGGACCGATGGTGATGAGCGCCGTGCGGCAATTCCTCCACGACATCTTGTGGGGGACGCAGGATTTTCTGATAGTCGATCTGCCGCCGGGCACCGGAGACGCGCAACTGACGCTCGCGCAGCAGGTGGCGCTCGACGGGGTCGTGATCGTAACCACGCCGCAGGATGTCGCCGTGGCCGACGCCCTGCGCGCGGTCCGGATGTTCCGTCAGGTCCATTGTCCGTTGCTCGGCGTGGTCGAGAACATGAGCTATTTCATCTGCCCGGACTGCGGCGAGCGCGACGAGCTCTTCGGGCAGGGCGGTGGTGCGAAGCTCGCGAAAAATGAAGGCCTCGAACTGCTGGTGAATCTGCCCATCGCCGCCGAGGTGCGGGAGAGCGGCGACAACGGGCTGCCGCTCACGCTTGCCCAATCCGACCATCCGGCGAGTCAGGCGTTCATGCAACTGGCGCGGCGCGTGGTCGAGGCGATGCCGCAGGCATGAGCGCCGGCGCTGACTTCGCGATGAATCCGCCACCGCCCGCACTCTCGAGCGGCGGCCGCCTTCACCGGAGCAGGCCGGCTGCGTTCACGGCTTGATTATCGATCCCATCCGTATGGCCACTGTAATCACCGAGGAATGTATCAACTGCAACGCGTGCCTGCCACGCTGCCCCAACAACGCGATCTATGTCGGCGGACAGCCGTGGGAACTCAACGGCGAAAAGCACCCGCCCCTTGCCGAGGATATCTATTACATCGTCCCGGAGAAGTGCACCGAGTGTGTGGGTTTTTTTGATCACGAAGAGTGCGCGGCCTTCTGCCCGGTCGATTGCTGTATCCCGGATCCGCAGATTCCCGAGACCGAAGAGGTGCTGATTGCGCGGGCCCGCGAACTGCATCCGGAAGTCACCTTTGCCGAGGACTATCCGTCGCGCTTCCGCAGGGAGTCGTAACCGATTCCGCGATCAAAGCCTCGGAACCGGGATGATAAGCAGAATCGGGACGATAAGCGGTCGGACGGCCGTCAGAACGGATAGTTGACGCCGGAAAAGACCGCGGCGCCCTCGCCTCCCCAGCCAACGTCGACATAGCCCACGACGAACGGCTCGGCGATCGCGCGAAAGCCGACCCCGCCCACCGGATGCAGCGATTCGAGCGGGTCGGTCGAAGGGCTGTGAAAAACCCGTCCCGCCTCGAGAAACGGGGCTACCTGCGCCACCCCGTGCGTCCCGAAGAGGTCGGCTTCATAGACCTTGGTGCGAAACTCAACGTTGCCGACCGAGAGGTTGTTATCGACCCATCGGCCGACCCCATAGCCGCGCAGGGTCTGCTGATCGTAAAGCTGGCTCTCATCGCCGCCCAGCCGAGCCATCGCCCAGAACGGCGTCTCGTTGCCCGCCGGGATATACTGCAGATAGGCGTGGGTGGCGATGGTCAGGCGGGGGAAAACCGTCCAGTAATGATGAAAATCGACCCCGGTGCGATTATACGACACCGAACTCATGAAGCGGCGGTCGGCGAGTCCATAGTAGGCGATAATCAGCCCGCCCGAGTGCGGGATATCCACCGAATCGCGCGTATCGTAGGTCGCGCGAGCCTCGTTATAGATCTCGCTGCCGCCGTTGATACCTTTCACGTTCCTGTACAGGTCGATGGTCTGCGGGATCGTGTTGAACGCGCCCTCCTGGATACGCACAAAGCGCGGCCGCGACACGAGCGCCATCTGGAAATTCTCGGTGGCGTTCCAGCCAATCAGGCCGCGCACATAGACCTGCTCCGTCGTATAGTTGCTCTCGCCGCCTTCGCCGGTGTTGTTGCCGATACCGAAAAAGCGCTCGGTCGGATCGCGTTCGAAGAACAGTCGTCCTTCAAAGGACCACTGCGACTGATGCTGACGGCCGGTTGAGTAGTCGAGATCGACCCGTCGCTCGATATTCTCGTGAAACTCGGTCAGCGCGTACCATTCGGTGTCTTCCGAGGGATAGGCGAAGTAGCGCAGGCCGCCGCCGAAACCGAGCTTGGTATTGTTGTTGAGGTCCGGCGCGAAGATACTGCTGATCTGTTTGTGGCTATCCTCGAAGAGCGCCACCATCAGCAGGCCGTAGGTCGTGCCGGCATTGGGATCGGTCGCCACCTCGGGAATCGGGATCAGCGTGAACGGCCAGTTGCTCGGATTCATCCAGCCCGGCCAGGTGGAGCGATCGAGCAGCGAGAAAGCCTCCCCGCGGGACGCACAAGTGATCAGAACCAGCGCCAGCATCAACCATCGCGTCACTCGCTTCATCAGCAGAACTACCAAGGAGTTAAATCCAGACCGCTTGTAACATACCGGTAATTGACGCCGAAACCATCCCCTCGCGGAGCTTTGTCGGCAGAGCTCCGCAAGGCCGGCCGCGCGGTTTTCGCCGATGGTCGAAATGTGTCAGGATTCGGCTTATCCAAGGCGGCGCAAAGATTCCTCTTGAAACTGCTTCCGGAGGATCCCGGCGACCGCTTTCTGAAGGAGGATTGCGATGGGCAAAGCGGACGGTGGCGAACTGGTCGCTCGGATCATGCGCGAAAATCGGACGCGCTATTGTTTTGCGATTAACGGTGGACATCTGTTCCCGATTCTCGCCCAACTGCGCAGCCATGAGATCAAGCTGATTCACATGCGTCATGAGCAGGCGACGGCGTATGCCGCCGACGGCTATGCCCGGATGACCAGCGAGCCCGGGGTGTGCATGGTGACAGCGGGATGCGGCCTGACCAACGCCGTAACCGGTCTCTGTCTCGCCGCGATGACCAACAGTGCGGTCGTGTGCGTGTCCGGACAGCATCCTAACACCGAAGACCATCAGGGCTCGTTCCAGGAAGCGTACGGCTCCGAGGTCGTGCGCAGCTTCGCCAAATATACCAAGCGGGTCACCGACTGGAGCACCATCGAATTCGACATGCGGCTGGCATTCCGCGAGGCCTTGACGCCGCCGCAGGGCGTGGCGCTGGTCGAGATTCCACAAAATATCCTTTATGCCGGCGGTGACGACAGCAAACAACGCGCAGGCGGGATGCCGTTCTCGCTCGATGACGTGCGCGCGGCCGGCGATCCGGCCAAGATCGACAAGGCGGTCGACCTGCTGCATCGCGCCGAACGGCCGTTAATCGCCGGCGGTGACGGGCTTTTCTGGTCACAGGCGGCGCCCGAGCTCAAGGAATTCGTTGAACTGACCAATATCCCGGTCTATGCGCGGCGCGCCGGCCAGGGATCGGTCTCCGAGGAGCATCCGCTGGCAATCCGCGGCGCCTTCAAAAAACCGTTCACCGGCCGCGCCGATGTCGTCCTGACCCTCGGTTTCCGCTTCTGGAGCGGCGAGCATTTCGGCCGTCCGCCGACATGGAACGACAAGGCCAAGTATATCCAGGTCGATCCGACGCCGGATCGGATCGGCTGGCAGGTGCCGGCGGAAATCCCCATCGTCGGCGATCCCAAGCTGGTGCTCCGCCAGATGATCAACCGGATCAAGGAGGCGAAGCTCGATTTCTCGAAAAATCGCAGCTCGACCTGGATTAAAGAGCTGGCCGAGGTGCGCGCGAATTTCGAGCGTCAGGTGGTCGAGAACGCCAAGAAATTCCAGGACAATCGGCCCATCCATCCGGCGCGCCTTACGCGCGAGCTGGTCAACGTTCTGGATAAAAACGCCACCGTCGTCATCGACAGTTTCACGCTCTCCGGATGGATGTCGCAGAATTTCGTCTGCCGTTTCCCGGGCGCGGTAATCGACGCGGGTCCGCTCGCGCCGGTCGGCCACGGCTTCGGGATGGGTATCGGCGTGCAACTCGCCCGCCCCAGTGCGCAGGTGGCGCTGATCATGGGCGACGGCGGACTGGGTATCGGCGGCTTCGATATGGAAACCGCCGCGCGCTACAAACTGCCGATCGTGTGCGTGCTGTGGAACAACAGCTCCTGGGGTCCGAGCTTCGAATCGATGCCGATGCTGAAGGATCGCACGGACCCGTTTAACATGCTCCAGGACATCCGGTACGACAAGATCTTCGAGGAGATGGGCTGCCACGGCGAGCACGTGACCAATCCCGACGAGATCCGGCCGGCATTGGAACGCGCGTTCAATTCCGGCAAGCCGGCGATGGTGAGTATCGTCGGTGACAAGAGCGTCGGCCATCCAACGCTCGGCGGCAATCTGCTCGGTTCCACCGGCTCCAACTAGCCATCAGCGTGCTGCCCGGCCCGGCCGCGGGCCGGGCAGCACGTCCTAACCTCGGTTTATGGCCGCCTCGAGTCCTCCGGTAGTTGTCGCCGAGGTGCGCGACCGCGCGGCGATGGCGCGGTGCTGGGAGCTCCGCCGCAAGGTTTTTATTGAGGAGCAGGGCGTGCCCGAAGAAATCGAACTTGACGAAGACGACGCGCGGGCCCGGCACGTCCTCGCCACCGTCGATGGTCACGCGATCGGGTGCGGCCGGATGGTGCCCCATGGTGACGCGGTCAAGATCGGACGGATGGCGGTCCTTGCCGACTGGCGCCGGCGCGGCGTCGGGCGACTCATCCTCGAAGCCCTGCAGGAAGCTGCCCGGGCGGAGGGGTTTCGCAAAGCCATTCTCCACGCGCAGTTACACGCCGAGGAGTTCTATCGGAAATGCGGTTATGAGCCGCTTGGTGAGCCATTCGAGGAAGCCGGCATCGCGCATCGTCTGATGGAACGACGGCTCTGAGCCGAACTCCGTTTCCCTATGGTCACATGGTTTTGCGCGGCTTCGCGTACTAGGCTTAAGCGATGACCATCGATTTGATCGAAGCGCGCCGCCGGATGGTCGCTGAGCAGCTTGAAGCACGCGGAATCACCGACGCGCGAGTGCTGGCGGCGATGGGCGAAGTGCCGCGCCATCGCTTCGTCCCGGCGGAGTTGATCGACCACGCCTACGACGACGCGCCGCTGCCGATCGGCTTTGGCCAGACCATCTCGCAACCCTACATGGTCGCCCTGATGAGCGAGGTCGCGGCCTTGCGCGGTCAGGATCGCGTGCTCGAAGTCGGCACCGGATCGGGTTATCAGGCGGCCGTTCTGGCGTGGCTGGTTCGCGCGGTCTTTTCAATCGAGAGCGTCCCGGAACTACACGAGCGCGCCCGGCGCTTGCTTGGCGAGTGCGGGATCAGCAATGTCAATCTCTGCCTGAGCGACGGCTCCCTCGGATGGCCGGAAATGGCGCCCTTCGACGTGATCCTCGTCACCGCCGCGACGCCCGGAATTCCGCGCGCCCTGCTCGATCAATTAACGCCCGAGGGACGCCTTATCGCGCCCGTCGGCGAAGCCGAGCTGCAGAGCCTCGTGCGGATAAGCCGGCTTGACGGACGTTGGCACGAGGAATATTTCGGAGAATGCCGCTTTGTGCGGCTGATCGGCAAACAGGGCTTCAGCGCATGACCTAAGCGGGGCTGAAAGGGTTGTGGCGGTGGTGTGGCAAGACCAGGGCAATCTCGGCCGATCCGACTGAGACTTATCGGCATGCTCGGCGCGCTGGTCGTATTGTCGGCGTGTGGCCAGCGATCGGAGTCGGCACGGGTCCTCGGCCCGTCAAGCTCCGGCAATCAGGCCGCCCTGACCCATACAGTGGCGCCGGGCGAGACGATCTACCATATCGCCCATGTCTATGGGATAAGCTCCGAGCGGCTGATGGCGGTTAACCATCTGAGCGACCCGCGCGAACTGCGCGTCGGCCAGGTGCTCCTAATTCCCGGAGCCGGACGTGGGGCGTACACGGCCGCGCCAATCGCCGAAGGTTGGTTCGCCCCGAAAGCCGCACGCCAGTTCAGTTGGCCCGTGGCTGCCGGGCAACTGTCCTCACCCTTCGGGATGCGCAACGGCGTGATGCACGACGGCATCGATATCGACGCGCCCGAAGGTACGCCGATTCGGGCGGCGGATGCCGGAACGGTCATTTTTGCCGGGCGGCAGCGCGGTTACGGCAACCTCGTCATCCTCGAGCATCGCGACGGTTACGTCACGGTGTATGGACACAACGAACGCAATCTCGTGCGGCAGGGGGAGACGGTCGCGCGCGGTGAAACGATCGCGCAGATGGGCGCGACCGGACGCGCCAGCGGTCCCAATCTCCACTTCGAGGTGCGTTACAACAATCGGCCGCAGAATCCGATTTCGTACCTGCCTGATCCAGGCATTTCTCCCGGTATCACCTTTGCCCGCAATTCAGCGGACTAGTATTCTTAGCCGCGAATTCAGCTCGGCTGCGCCGTCGAGCTCGAGAAAGGAAAATCATGTTCTCAGCCGAGAACTTAAGGCGACTTATTCGCGATATTCCCGATTTTCCACAGCCCGGTATCCTGTTTCGCGATATCACGCCGCTCCTGGCCGACCCGCACGGATTGGCCGCGGTGGTCGATCAAGTGGCGGAACCCTGGCTCGGCAAGGTCGATCGGGTTTTGGGCATCGAGTCGCGCGGCTTTATTATCGGCGCCCCGGTCGCCTACCGTCTTGGCGTTGGGCTCTCGATCGCCCGCAAGCCGGGCAAGCTACCCTTCAACACGGTCGCTGAAAGCTATGAGCTCGAATACGGCCGCGCCGAGCTGCATATGCACGAGGACAATCTCGCGGGCGCCTCACGCGTGCTGATCGTCGACGATCTGCTCGCTACCGGGGGGACCGCGATGGCCGCAGTGCGACTGGCGCAAAAACTCGGCGGCGAGGTCGCCGGATGCGCCTTCGTGATCGAGTTGAAAGCCCTGCGAGGTCGTGAGCGGCTGAATCCGGTCCCATGCACCGCGCTGGTGGAATACGACTAGTCAACGCTCTTCCGCTCAAGGGCGGCGCCTAATCTCTGGATCGCGCGATCGCTAGCGTCCGTGGAATCTATCGCAGCCAAGGCCCAGCTCGCGCGCGATCGGCGGCGCCTGACGCTCGTCCTCGCCATCACCGTAATCTACTTTGCGACAGAACTCATCGCCGGCTTTTATGCCAACAGCCTCGCCCTGCTGACCGACGCCGTGCACATGCTGACCGACCTCGCCGCGCTGTCGCTCGGTCTGTTCACGCTATGGATCTCGAGTCGTCCAGCCACTGCCGGCAAGACCTACGGCTATCTGCGCGCCGAGATCCTGGGGGCGCTGTTCAACGGTTTGTTTCTGTGGGCGCTCGTGGCCTTTATCTGGTTCGAAGCCGCCGGCCGCCTGCATCGACCGGCCGCGGTCAACGGCCATGTCATGACGGCGGTTGCGAGTATCGGAATCCTGATCAACGGCTTTCTCGCATGGTTGACGGCGAACGAAGCCAGTTCTTCCGGTACCAGTATGGCACGGCGGGCGGTTTTTCTTCATGTCGTGTCCGATCTCGTCGGCAGCACAGGTCTTTTGATCGCGGGGATCATCACCTCGCTGAGCCACTGGCAGGCCGCCGACCCGATAGTGAGTTTTCTGATTGGGGCGCTGATTATCTATGGATCGTGGGGCCTGATACGCGAAGGCGTCGATATCCTGATGGAATCGACGCCGGCGCATATCGATCTGGATGATCTGCGCACCGATCTGCTTGCCGTAGCGGGCACCCAGGAGGTACACGATTTACACGTGTGGTGTCTCGCCAGCCATCAATTCGCGCTGTCAGCCCATGCCGTCGTCGCGCCCGGGGTCGATCATGACCGGGTACTGTCAGATATGTCGGCAAGGATCGAGCAGAAGTTCAATATCCGGCATATCACCGTGCAACTCGAAGGTGACAATCGCAAGGCGCAGGAGCATGATCACTTCTAGCCTGACGCCATGCGGACTGGGTTCGCGGAGGCCTCGCGGACATGGATCCCGAATTGACGGTCTTTTACGATGTCGATACGCAGCGGGACTTCCTGCTGCCTGAGGGCGCCCTTTCGGTCCCGGGCGCCGAGCGGATAATTCCGCGCCTTGCCGAACTGACACAGTTGGCGCGGCGTCTCAAACTTCGCATCATCGCCTCCACCGACTGCCATCAAGCAACCGATCCGGAGCTCCAGCGCAACGGCGGCCAGTATCCGGATCACTGCATGGTGGCAACGGCGGGACAGCGCAAAATCGATGAAACTGCTCCCTTGAAGCCGATTTATGTTCCCAACCGTCGACTGACCTCCGACGAGATCGATGCGATCCTCGCCCATCGCGGCGAGATCGTTTTTGAAAAGCAGCAGTTCGACGTCTTCGCCGGCAACGTCAACGCCAATTTTCTCCTGCCCCGGCTCCTCCAGAACTATGCGGACGTCGTAGTCTATGGAGTTTACACGGAGGTCTGCGTCCGTGACGCGCTTGCGGGGTTGCTGAAAACCAAAACCAACCTTCGCCTGCATCTGGTGACCGACGCCACGGCCGATATCGGGACTGACGGTGCGATTTACCGTCGTCAATGGCAGAACGCCGGGATTCATCTGCTGACGGTGGCGGAACTGAAGGCGCGCCTCAAAGAGGGTCCGCGCTCCGCTGCCACTCGTTCATAGCGCGGAGGAGATCGCGGACGGCGTCGGCGGGGCGGTCTGCGGCAAGGACGGCGCCAATGACGGCGAGGCCGCGCGGGGGTGGCGCGCCGATGGCGCGCCACCCCCGCGCGAGCCCGTGCACGCGCTCCGCGGTTAGCCCGCCGAGCGCATAGAGCGGCATCGCGCCGGCTGCGCGGAGGGCGGCGCCGAGAAACTCGGCGCCGCCCTCCGCGCGGCCGTAACCGGGCTTGGACAACGACGCGAACAGCGGGCCGCAGACGGCGAAGTCAGCGCCGCCCTCCCGGGCGGCGCTGACTTCGCCGGCACTGTGCGTCGATACACCGATCAGCCGCGACGCGCCCAGCAGCCGACGCGCATCCGCGATCGCAAACGAATCTGCCGGCAGATGCACTCCGTCGGCTTCCACCGCCAGCGCGATATCAAGCCGCTCATTGATCAGTATCGGCGCGCCGTAACGCCGGCAGATAGCGCGGAGCTCGCGCGCCAGGGCATAGAGCTCGCCCCCCGCGAGGTCCTTCTCACGCACCTGCAGCGCAACGGCTCCCGCTCCGACCATGCTGTGCGCCGCGTCGAGCGCAGCCGCGACCATCTGCGACAAGCCGCCGTGCGCCGCCGCCAGCTTGCGATCAGTAATGAGATACAGCCGGAAGGCGACCCTGTCGGCGCCCGATCCCACCTAGCGAATCAGACCGTTGAGCGGACTCGACGCGGTCGCATAGAGCTTCATGCCGATCCGCCCGGCGCGATAAGCGAGGCGTCCAGCCTCGACCGCCAGCTTCATCGCCCGCGCCATCGCCACCGGATCGCGCGCCCCCGCGATCGCCGAATTGATGAGCAGTCCGTCGCACCCGAGCTCCATCGCCTCAGCAGCATCGGCAGCACCGCCGACACCAGCATCGACGATTACCGGCACCTTGGCCTGTTCGAGGATTATGCGCAGATTGTAGGGATTGCGGATGCCCATGCCGGAGCCTATCGGCGCCGCCAGCGGCATGACGGCCGCGCAACCCATCTCGGCCAGCTTCAGACAGGCGACTGGATCGTCGGTGATGTACGGCAGGACCTTGAAGCCCTCTTTGACGAGAATCTTCGCCGCTTCGAGCGTTGCCGGAACATCGGGGAAGAGTGTCTGTTGATCGCCGATCACTTCGAGCTTGACCATGTCGCCGACGCCCGCCTCGCGGGCCAGGCGGCAGGTGCGCACGGCGTCTTCGACGGTAAAACAGCCGGCGGTATTCGGCAGGATCTGGTAGCGCTTCGGATCGATATAATCGAGCAGGTTTTCCCTGGTCGCATCGGTGATATTCACCCGCCGCACGGCGACCGTGACAATCTCCGCGCCGCTCGCCTCCACGGCCGCGCGAGTCTCGGCGAAATCGCGATATTTGCCCGTTCCGACGATCAGGCGCGAGCGGAAAGTTCGCCCCGCCAGTTGAAAGGCATCGTCTTCGATCATGATGTGCTCCAGCCGCGGCTAGCCGCCGCCGACAAAGTTTACTATCTCCACCCGGTCGCCCGGATGCAGCAGCCTGCTCTCCCATTCGCTTTTGGCGATGACCGCGCGATTGATCTCGATCGCAATCCGGCCCTTGCGCAGTTTGAGCCGCTGCACGAGCGCGCTCAGCCGCGCGTCGTCGGCGATGGTGTGCGGTTCGCCGTTAAGTTCGATTTGAAAGGGGGGCAGAGCCTGGGTGGACATGATGAAAGCCGCATCCCCGGCGCCGAGAAAGCGGCTTTCAGCGGAGCCCGAACGCTCCGCTTTGCGCTTCCCTACGCCGGCATTACCCGGATCAGGTTCAAGGGGTTCTCTTGCGAGTTCTCAGTGCTTGCGCACACCCCCAGCTTCGATTTCTATATCACCGCGCCGAGTTTTTTGTCAAAAATGAACCTCAACGTTCTTACGAGTATCTGCCGGAGCGGGGCGTGGTTCAACGGGGGGCTGACGAGGATTGGCGCGCGATTGCGGAGATCGATCTGAGCGCGGTGCGCGCGAATTATCGCGCGCTCAGCCAGTATGCGAACGGCGCGAAGATCATGAGCGTGGTCAAAGCCGACGCCTACGGGCATGGGGCGGTCATGATTGCACGCACCCTGAGCGACGAGGGCTGCCGCCATTTCGGCATCGCCACGGTCGAGGAAGGTCAGGAGCTGCGCGCCGCCGGGATTCGCGAGCGTCTGTATCTGCTCGGCGGCTATCAGCCGTTTCAGGCCGATCGCATCGTCGCGCTCGATCTGACGCCGGCGATTTTCGACCCGTCGCTCATTCCGCCGCTCGAGCAGGCCGCGCGGCGGGCGGGGCGCGAGCGTTTCCCCGTGCATCTCAAGCTCGACACCGGCGCCACCCGCCTGGGTATCCTGCCGCACGATATCGACAGCACCATCGAACTGATGCGATCGTGCACCGCACTGGTGTTTGAAGGCGCTTTTACGCTTCTGGCCAATGCGGCCGATCCGTCCAGTCCCGTCACCGACAGTCAGTTGCGGGTGTTTGCCGAGGTGATCGCGCGGCTGCGCGCAGCCGCCTTCGAGTTGCCCGTCACCCACGTGGCGAATTCGGCCGCTTTGATCCTCCGCCCCGACACCCATCTGCGGCTGATGCGTCCGGGGCTCGCCCTGTATGGCCTGCCCCCCGTTCATGCCGTCCGCGACCGCATTGACCTGCGTCCGGCGATGACCTTCAAGACGCGGCTGCTGCAGCTCAAGCGAGTGCCGGCCGGAACCGGCGTCAGCTACGGCCATACCTTCATCACGCCGCGCGAGAGTGTGATCGGCGTCCTCGGCGTGGGTTACGCTGACGGCTATCGGCGAGGGATGCAGCACGGGGGCGAGGTGCTCGTCCGCGGCCGTCGCGCGCCGGTGGTCGGCGCGGTCTGCATGGATCTGACGATGGTCGATCTGACCGACGTGCCGGAGGCGCGGGCGGGCGACGAAGTGATTCTCTGGGGCAGCGCCGATGATCAACAGATCAGTATCAATGATGTCGCGCGCATCGCCCAGACGATTTCCTACGAGATGCTGTGCACGGTCGGGCGTCGCGTTGCACGCGTGTACCGGAATTGAAAAAATACGCGAGTGTCTGCGGACAAGGTCAGAATAACCCGCGCCCTGCTTGGGGTCTCCGATAAAAGCGGATTGGCTGAGCTGGCGCGCGCGCTCAGGCGCCACGGCGTCGAATTGATCTCCACCGGCGGCACCAAAGCGGCCTTGGAGGCCGCCGGTATCGAGGTCACCGCGGTCGAGGCGGTCACCGGCTTTCCGGAAATGCTCGATGGTCGCGTCAAAACCCTGCATCCGCGAATCCACGGCGGTATCCTCGCGCGACGGGACCTCGCGACCCATCGGGAGCAGCTAAGATCGCACGAGATTCAGCCGATTGACCTGGTGGTGGTCAATTTTTATCCGTTCGAGCGCACCGTCGCCGACCCCGCGGTGCGGCTTGAAGATGCCGTGGAAAATATCGATATCGGCGGACCCGCCCTCGTGCGCGCCGCGGCGAAGAACTATGCCGACGTCGCCGTCGTAGTGGATAGCGCTGATTATCCCGCGCTCATCGAGGAATTGGATCAGGAGGCCGGCGCGCTCTCGGCCGCCACACGATGGCGTCTGATGCGGAAGGCGTTCGCCCGCGTGGCCGCCTACGACGTTGCGATCGCCAACTATCTCGGAGCCATCAACGACGAGTCGGCTCCGCTGGGTTCTGATTTCGGTCTGGTGCTGCCGCGCGCGCAGGCCCTTCGCTACGGTGAGAATCCCCATCAGCGGGCCGCACTTTATGGAGATTTCCTCGAGATCGCCGAGCAGTTGCACGGCCGCGAGCTCTCGTTCAATAACGTCCTCGACATCAGCTCGGCTATCAACCTGATGCTCGATTTTGCCGATTATGGCGCGCCCGTCGTCGCCATCCTCAAACACAACACGCCGTGCGGAGTGGGCGTGGGCGCGACGCTCAAAGAGGCCTGGCAGAAGGCTTTGGCGACCGATCCCGACTCGCCCTTCGGCGGCATCATCATCACCAATCGCAGTTGGGACCTCGATTTGGCGCGCGCCGTGGACGAACTCTTCACCGAAGTGCTGATTGGTCCCGATTTTCCCGCGCCGGTGCTGGAGTTCCTGCGCAAAAAGAAGAATCGCCGCCTGATGCGCTTTCACGCGGCTCGCGCGACTCGCCAACGGCTCGATATCCGCAGCGTGATCGGCGGCGCGCTGGTGCAGACGCCTGATTTAAGCCTCGAAGATCCGCGGACCGGGCGCGTGGTCACGCGCCGCGCGCCGACTGCCGCCGAGTTGGACGCGATGGCCTTCGGGATCCGCGTATGCAAGCATGTCAAGTCGAATGCCATCAGCTTCGTCGCCTCGGACCGCACGCTCGCGGTCGGTGGCGGCGCGACTTCGCGTATCGATCCGGTCTATGCGGCGCGCGAGAAGGCCGCGCGTCTCGGTATTTCGCTCAAAGGTTCGGTCCTGGTCTCCGAGGCGCTGTTTCCCTTTCCTGACGGCCCGACGCTGGCGGCCGAAGCCGGGGCAACCGCGATCGCGCAGCCGGGCGGGTCCACCCGCGATGAAGAGGTCATCGCGGCGGCCGACCGACTCGGCCTCGCGATGGTATTCACCGGTGTCCGACACTTCCGACACTGACGGCACCCCGAAAGAAATCGTTGTTCGCTAACGCTACCGGAGCCCCGGATGGCCACCACCACGATTAAAGAAATTCGCGCCCGCGAGATTCTCGATTCGCGCGGCAATCCGACGATCGAAGTCGACGTGCACCTTGCGGGCGGCGCCTACGGGCGCGCGGCTGTGCCGTCGGGCGCCTCGACCGGCGCCCATGAAGCGCTTGAGCTGCGCGACGGCGATCCCGGACGCTTCGGCGGCAAGGGCGTCCTCAAGGCCGTGGCCAACGTCGAGCGGATTATCGCGCCGAGCCTGCGCGGCTTCGACGTCAGCGATCAGCGCGCGCTCGACCGCCGGATGATCGAACTCGACGGCACCGAGAACAAGGCGAGGCTGGGGGCCAACGCGATGCTCGGGGTATCGCTGGCCGCCGCCCATGCGGCCGCCAATGCCCGCGGCCTCGAGCTCTATCGATCGCTCAACCCCAACGCGCGCCTCCTGCCGGTGCCGATGATGAACGTGTTGAACGGCGGCAAGCATGCCGACTCGAGCGTCGACATGCAGGAGTTCATGATCGTGCCGCAGGGCGCGCCGTCGTTTGCCGAAGCGGTGCGGATGGGCGCCGAGGTGTTCCATGCGCTGGCGGCGGTCCTCAAACAGCGCGGACATTCGACCAACGTCGGCGACGAAGGCGGATTCGCCCCAAGCCTGCGCAACAACGAAGAGCCGCTCGAATGTATCATCGAGGCAATCACGCGCGCGGGCTATCAGCCCGGCGTCCAGGTGGCGATCGCGCTTGACCCGGCCTCGAGCGAATTCTACGAGGATGGACGCTACGTCTTCGCCCGCTCCGATGGGCGCAGTCGCTCGGCCGAAGAGATGGTCCGTTTCTATGCAGACCTGAGCGACCGCTATCCGATCGTCTCGATCGAGGACGGCCTCGCCGAGGACGACTGGGACGGCTGGACGCTGCTCACCCGTGAGCTGGGATCGCGGCTGCAACTGGTCGGCGATGATCTCTTTGTCACCAATTCGCAGCGACTGCGGCGCGGTATCGCGCAGCACGTCGCCAACTCGATCCTGATCAAGGTCAACCAGATCGGCACGCTGACCGAGACCCTGGAGGCAATCACGATAGCCCGCGAAGCCGGTTACACGGCGGTCATCTCGCATCGCTCGGGTGAAACCGAGGACAGCACGATCGCCGATCTCGCCGTGGCCGCAGAAGCCGGCCAGATCAAAACCGGCTCGATGAGCCGCGGCGAACGCACCGCCAAATATAATCGGCTGCTGCGGATCGCCGAGCAGCTTGGCAGCGAGGCCGTCTATCCCGGGGCGAGCGCGTTTACGGCCGGCCGCGGAGGCGCGCGATGAGCCGTCCGCCGGTTGCCGCACTGATCATCTTCGACGGCTGGGGCCTGCGCGCCGAGGGCGACGCCAACGCTATCGCTGCGGCGCGGACGCCGACCATGGACGAGCTCTATCGGACGCAGGCGCACACCGAGCTCGACGCCTCGGGCGAAGCGGTTGGCCTGGCCCCCGGCGTGATGGGTAATTCCGAAGTCGGCCACCTGACCATCGGCGCCGGCCGGATCATCTACCAGGACGTGATGCGTATCAGTAAGGCGATAGAGACCGGCGCCTTCTTCCGCAATGAGACGCTGTTGGGTGCGATACGCGCGGCGCGGCGTGACCAGCGCACGCTCCATCTGTGGGGATTGTTGTCCGACGGCAGCGTCCACAGTCATATCAACCATCTGTTTGCCCTGCTCGAGATGGCAAAGCGCGAAGGTCTCGACCGAATCGCCGTGCATGCGGTGCTCGACGGGCGCGACAAGCCCCCCCGCTCCGCCCTGCCTTTCGTCGATGCCCTCGACGCGAAGCTGCGCGATCTCGGATGCGGCCGTATCGTTACGGTTTCGGGACGCTATTACGCGATGGATCGCGACAAGCGCTGGGAGCGCACGGCACGCGCGTGGGCCGCGATGGTCAGGGGTGAAGGCAGGACGGCCGCCACCGCTCGCGCCGCCGTCGAGGCGGCTTACGCCGATAACAAGGGCGATGAGTTTGTCGAGCCGACCGTCATCGGTACCGCCTCGCCGATCGCGGAGGGTGACCAGATCATCTGCTACAACTTTCGCGCCGACCGGGCGCGCCAGCTTACTGCCGCTTTGGCGCTGGCCGATTTCCAGGGTTTCGCCCGACCGCAGTCTCCGCGCGTCGGTTATGTCTGCATGACCGAGTACGACGCCGCCTTCAATCTACCGGTGGCCTTCGGTCCTGAAGAGATTCGCAACACTCTGGCCGAAGTCCTGGCGCGGGCCGGCATCAGGAACCTCCGCGTGGCCGAAACGGAAAAGTACGCGCACGTGACCTATTTCCTCAACGGCGGCGTCGAGCGTCCGTTCGCCGGCGAGGAACGCCTGCTGATTCCTTCTTCCAAAGAGGTCCCGACCTATGACCTGGAACCGCGGATGCGCGCGGCCGCGATCGCTGAACGCGCCGCCGCGGCGATCCACTCCGGTCAATTCGGTGTAATTGTCATGAACTTCGCCAATCCGGATATGGTCGGACATACCGGCAATCTCAAGGCGACGGTCGAAGCGATCGAGGCGACCGACGCCGCACTCGGCGTGGTGATCGACGCGCTCCGTCGCGCCGGCGGAGTGGCGCTCATCACCGCCGATCACGGCAATGCGGAGTTTATGGCGGATCCGGCGACCGGCCAGCCCCATACCGCTCACACGACGTTTCCGGTGCCGCTTATCCTGTTCGATCCGCGCTACCAGGGCGGTCTTGCCCGCCATGGCGGCCTCGCCGACGTAGCCCCGACCTTCCTCGGGATCCTCGGCCTCGAGCAGCCCGCGGAAATGAGCGGACGCGACCTGCGCACGCCCGGCCCCCGCTAGCCGCTGCCGGGTCTACTCGCGCTCGGTCGCCGATTCGAAGTAGAGGATCCGCTGGCAGGCGGGACAGAAGTGGATTTGCAGATGCTTCTGCAGCTCGTTGTAGAGCTGCGGCGGCAAACGCATCCGGCAGCCCTGACACGTCCCGCCTTTGGCCTCGGCGACGGCGAGACCGGCGCGCTTGCTGAAAATAACTTCGTAGCGCTGCAGCAGCGAGGCCGGGATATCACGGGCCATCAGATCGCGGTCGGCGCGCTGCTTCGCGATAGAGACCTTGAGGTCTTCGAGCTGCGCCGCGATCTCCTTCTCGGCGGTCTCCAGTTCCTTGCGCTTTTCGTCCAGGGTCCCCCGCAGCGTGACGATTCGCGGACCGCGCGCTTCGGCCGCTTCCATCGCGGCCAGCAGCTCCGCCTCGAGCCGCTGGTTGTTCTCCTTGAGCGTATCGACTTCGATACCGAGGGCCTGCAGCTCCTTGTCATTGCGCGCCTGGTTCAGCCGCATCCGTTTGTTGCGGATGCGGGCTTCGCCCTCGGCCAGTTCCTTCTCGAGGCGCCGCCGATTAACGCCGCTTTCCTCTTCCTCCTGTTGCAGCCGGTCGAGTTCGCTCTGATGGGCGTCCACCTCACGCCGCAACTGATCGATGCGCCCTGCGATCGACGACAACGAGCCCTCGAGCTCCCGCAGCTCGCGATCAATTGCCTGCAAACTCATCAGTCGCGCTATTTCTTCACGCAAAAGCCTTCTCCATCATCGCGCACCGACTGAATTCGTCCTGATCCGCGGGCCTACCACAGGCCGCACGCGAAGCGAATCAGGCGTTGTGGTTGCGCGGGTCGATGGGCCCACCAGGATTCGAACCTGGGACCAGCCGGTTATGAGCCGGCAGCTCTGACCGGGCTGAGCTATGGGCCCGTGGCTGTTCATGTCCACATTGTACTGAAGAGATACTACCTTTTTTGCGATGACAATTTAAGCGGCACTAATGCCACTAGGCTTTCGAGGCTCCTTCCCTCTGGCGGCGTCGCAGCTCGATCAGCTCCTGTGCCGCGGCGGCCGCCGCGGCGCCGGTGCGGTTCGCCGCGGCCGTGCGCAGCTCCGCCACCCGCTGCAGCCGAAGCTTCCGTTCGAGCGCCGCACAATAATCCTGACTCAAGGTTCGCGCCTGCGTTTCGTCGGGCGGGAGCCCCGCGACCATCCATTCACTGAAGCGGCGCCGAATCCCTTCGCTCAAGCGATTACTGATGAGCGGCGCCAGCACCGATGCCGGCTGGTCCGACCGGCAGACCTCGCCCAGGGCTTCGCCGAGCTCACCGCCGGCCAGCGCTGTGAACCGTTCCTGTAACTCGGCGCGCAATTGCGGAAAATGGACCACCAAGGCGAGCAGCCCGATCTGAGCATCCTCCAGCGGCGTCGGCTTCACCGACTTCTCGGGCCGCGGCGCCGGCGGTGGTCGTCTCGTCCCCGTGGCTTTGCGGGCTTCACGCCGCAACACCTCCTCGGCAACCCCGAGCATCGAGGCTGCCTTGCGCGCGAGCAGATCAAACTCGAAGGGATCGGCGATTCGGCTGAGCACGTCAGCAACTGCGGCGGCGGCCCGTGCGCGGCCCTCGGTCGATCCGCCAGCGGCGTCCTGCTGGCCGCGCAGAAAGTAGTCGATTAGCAATTCCGCGCCGTCAAGCGTTTCCTTGAACGCCTCGGCGCCGCGCTGCCGAATGAGCGTATCCGGATCGAAGCCCGGCGGCAGAAAGGCTGCGCGACCCAGCAGCCCCGCCTGCAGGAAGATCTCGAGCGCGCGCATCGAGGCCTTGCGTCCCGCCGCGTCGCCGTCAAAACAGGCAATCAGGTTTTTCGTATGACGCGACAGCAGGCGAAACTGTTCGACCGTCAATGCGGTCCCCAGGCCGGCGACGGTCTCCTTGAAACCCGCCTGCCACAGCGCGATCGCATCGATATACCCTTCGACGATGATGGCGCGGTCGGCTTTCGCGATAGCCGCGCGCGCCTCGTGCAGGCCATAGACGGTGCGCGATTTGGAATAGAGCGGCGACTCGGACGAATTGATATATTTCGGCAGGCGCTCATCGAGCACGCGGCCGCCGAAAGCAATCACTCGTCCCTGCGGATCGCGAATCGGAAACATCAGGCGCGCCCGAAACGTATCGTAGAGCGCGCCGCGCTGATCCTTGCGCACGAGACCGAGCTTGACCGCCGCATCGATCAACCCGCGCCTGCCCAGCGTTTCCACTAGCGCATTGGCGCGGCCGGGAGCGAAGCCGAGCATGAAGGCGCGGCCCGTCTCCACGGCGATGGCGCGCGTCTTGAGGTAAGCGCGCGCCGCCGCACCCTCGGGCGCGTTCCACAGCAGATGACCATAGAATTCAGCCGCCGCCTGATTGGCCGCAAACAGCTTCTCGCGCTCCTGCCCCGACGCGCCGTCGCCGCCGGCCTGCGGTTGCGGCAGGTTGATACCGAAACGCCGCGCCAGAGACACCAGCGCCTCCGGAAACGTCAACCCCTCCTGACGCATCACGAAGTCAAAGACCGTCCCGCCAACGCCGCAGCCGAAGCAATGGAAAAAGCCGCGCTCGGCATTGACCGTAAACGAGGGCGTCTTCTCGTCATGGAAGGGACATAGCCCGAGAAAGTTTCGCCCGCTGCGCCGCAGTCTCACGTGCGCGCCGATAACCTCAACGATATCGGCGCGGGAGCGAACCTCTTCGATTTTATCAGCGGGATAGCGCAACCTCTTCAGCAAACCACGCGGCGCCGCGTGCCGCAAATCGTCCGGCGCGGACTTTCGACAGCCCTTAACCGATCACGAGCCTTGCCCTATCCTCTTGGCGAGGAGTCCCTTGACGGCACGCGTGAAGTCGGCAGCTTACATTTCGTTGGAGATGACCTTGCCCCGCGCTCTCGCCGACGAGGCTGCCGGTATGGTGAGCGCCTTCGGAGCGCTCGGCTGCGAAACGCGAAATCTGCGCGGCCGCTCCGCCGGCAAGCCCGCGCTGAGCGAACTGCGCGCGTACTTCCATCGCCTGTCGCCCTCCGCGGCCCGGCGGATCACGCGGGTGCTCACCGGCGCCGGTCTGCTGAGCGGCGACCACGAGGTGCGCATCAACCGCCTGGTCGATCCCGGATGGGCGACCATGTGGCAGAAGCGCTTCGAGCCCCTGCGCCTCGGCCGGCGCTGCCTCATTGTCCCGCCCTGGAAGCCCGCCTCGATGAAGGGCCGGGAATCGATTGTGATTCAGCCCGGGCAGGCTTTCGGCACCGGCCATCACGGTTCCACGCGCGGCGCGCTCCGGCTGATCGAAGAGCTTTTCCAAAGCCATCGCTTCCGCCGCGTGCTCGACGTGGGCACCGGTTCCGGTATTCTCGCAATTGCGATGCGTAAGTGGGGCGCCCAGGAGGTAATCGCCATCGATATCGATCCGGTCGCGCTCGAAAACGCCGGCGAAAATGCCCGACTCAACCATTTGAACAAGAGCATTCGCTTTTCCGCCGCCCCCGTCGCGTCGATCCGCGGTCGTTTCGATCTGATTGCCGCCAATATCCTGAGTTCGGTTTTGGTGCCGATGGCGGCGGCGTTGAAGCAACGCCTTCGGCCGGGCGGCTTTCTGGTGCTGGCCGGCATTCTGGCGCGCGAGGTCGATACCGTCGCCGCCGCTTACGCCCCGGAGTTGAAATTGATCCGCATCAGGGCCGAACGGACGTGGCGCGCGCTGCTTTTCGAGCGATGAAGCAGCTCCCTCGTTTCATCATCCGACGCGAGGATATCGACGAGAACCACGTTGCGCGCATCGATGGCGACGAAATGCGTCATCTGCGCGATGCGGCGCGGCTGCGGCCCGGCTCCGCGATCCGGCTGCTTGATCAATTCAACCGCGAATATGTCGGACGCATCGAACGTTTCAGTGGCGACGCGGCCTTCGTCCGGCTGCTCGGCGACGCCTGCCAAGCCGTCATTCCCTATCGCCTGACGATCGCCGCCGCGCTTATCAAAGGCCCGCGCATGGATTTCCTGGTCGAAAAAGCCGCTGAACTGGGTGTTCACGAGCTCGTCCCCCTGATGACGGCCCGCAGCGTCCTCCACGATCCGGGCCGCGAGCGACTCGCGCGATGGGAACGGCTGGCCGCGGCCGCCGCCAAACAATCGCTGGGCGCGCGACAGATGATCATCCGCCCGCCAACGACGCTCGCCGAGCTGAACGAAGCGCCCGCGACCGGGCTCAGGCTGGTTTGCGAGATTGGCGGCGCGCCATTGATCGGCCTTCGCCAATTGCGCGCCACGCGCGATATCCTGCTTGCGTGTGGGCCGGAGGGCGGTTTCAATGCTGAGGAAGGCGCGATGATGCGCGCCGCGGGCTTTATTCCGGTCGGCCTGGCGCCGAATCGCCTGCGCGCCGAAACGGCGGTGATCGCCGCCGCCAGTATCGTTGTCGCGCAGCTATGGGAGGCTGCGAGAGATCAAGCGTGAGCTACAAGTTCGCTTTTGTGATGGATCCGCTGGAGAACGTTCTGCCCGACAAGGACACCACGTTCACCTTCATGCTCGAGGCGCAGGCACGGGGCCACGAGGTGCACTTTGCCGGCTTGAAGGACCTTTACAGTCGCGGACCCCGCGGCTTCATCCGCAGCCGTCGATGCGAAGTGATGCGCGCCGTCCCCTGCTTCCGTTACCTCGATGATCCGCATGACCATCCGCTGGAGCATTTCGCGGCCATCTTCATGCGCAAGGATCCGCCGGCCGATGCCAACTACCTGTTCGCCACGATGCTGCTCAGTCTCGCCGATCGGAGCCGCACCTTCGTCCTGAACGAGCCCGCGGGTTTGCGTGAAGCGAATGAAAAACTCTACTCCCTCAATTTTCCCGGCGCCATTCCTCCGACCGTCGTCACCTATGAGATCGCACGTCTCAAACAGTTTCTCGACGAGCAGGGCGGCGAAATGATCGTGAAGCCGCTCGACGGTCACGGCGGCGAAGGGGTCTTTCATGCCCACGCGCGCGACCGCAATCTCAATGCCATCCTCGAGACTGTGACCCGCTTCGAAACGCGTCCGATCATGGCCCAGCGCTACATCCCGGAAGTTCGTAACGGTGACAAGCGTCTGATTATGCTCGACGGCGAACCCCTCGGCGCGACGTTCCGCGTGCCGCGCGAGGATGAGCATCGCGGGAACATTCATGTCGGTGGCTTTTGCGTGAAAGCGGAGATCACACCGCGTGACCGCGAGATCTGTCGGATGCTGCGGCCGCGTCTGCAGCGTGATGGGCTCTATTTCGTGGGTCTCGACATCATCGGCGACTACGTGACCGAGATAAATGTCACGAGCCCGACCGGCGTCCAGGAGATTGACCGGTTGGACGACGCCAACCTGGAGGCTCGCGTTATCGATTTTGTCGAGTCACGCGTCTCTTCCCTGTCGCGATGAGCGCCTGAGCGCTGCGGCACACCGGCAAATTCAGAAAGGCTCGCAACCCCTCTGAGTCATATGCTCCGCAATCCATTCCTCTGGCTATTTTTGCTGATCATGCTGCTTAAAGTTGCCATCCCGAAGCGGCGGCGCCGGCAGGAGATTCGCTGGTTCGGCGACCTCGACACCCTGCTGAGCTTCAGCGCCGTGATAATCTTCGCCTTTGCCTTCGGCTTGTTTCTATTCACGATAAAGGGCAGCGCGACCGTCGGTCTGTGGTAAACGGCGGGGCGGCGCACCACCTTTTACGCCGGTTCTTCGAGTGTGCTACGGTCGCGACATCTGAACGGCGCGCTCCCAGGGAGAAGGCTTATGGCGACCAGGGATTTTGAGTTCAGCCAGCTACTCAAGGCCTACCGCAAGGGCATCATTTCTGAAGCCCTGTTCGAGCAGCAGATGAACGAGCTCACAGGGACCAACGCGGCAGGCGCCGAGAACCCGCTCAACGTGGCCAACGTCGCCGCGTTTCGCGGCGACGGCACCCGCGCGCGTGGCAAGCGCCTGCAGCGGACCGCACACAGCGAGACGATGACATTCACGATCCCGCCCGGCTTCCACAATGACCGCGAGAACAGCCATCGCGGCGATCAGATCATTTTCGTCATCGAGGGTTCCGCGACCGCCCGGGTCGCCGGCCGGGAGCAGCAGATCAAGGCGGGCGACATCCTGACCATTCCGGCCGGCGCGATGCACACGTTGCGCACCGACGCTGAGCCGCTCTTCGGCTTGACGGTGTTCTCGCCCCCCGAAGAGGGCTGATCGCGGCCGCACGTCGAGCGCGGATTTTTATGGTCCCGCGGACCTGGAGGGCCGCGCTTGACGAGCCGCGCTCGACCTCCAATCCGTCCCGATTTACGCGGGTTCGAACTTCGGAATCGCGATCTCCTCGCTCCAGTCCTCGAACGTAACCCGCACCGCCATCCCGATCGCGACCTGCTCGGGCGCGCAGCCGACAATGTTGGTCATCATCGTCGGCCCTTCGTCGAGCTTCACCAGGGCGACGACGTAAGGCACGTCGTCGGCAAACGCCGGCGATACCGGACGGCGAACGATCGTGAAGGTGCTTACCGTCGCGCGCCCCGACGCTTTGATCCATTCGATCCGGTCACTGAAGCACCGCGTGCAGTAGAGGCGTGGGAAGAACTGATTATGGCCGCAGGCGGCGCAGCGCTGGATACGCAGTTCACGTCGCTTGCACCCTTCCCAATACGGGCGGGTCTCGAAGGTCGCCGTCGGAATCGGTTTATCGCTGCCAGTCGCCATCAGATTTGCTCCGCCCCGAAAATCAACGTGCAATGGGTGGACATGATGCCGCCCTGGCAATGGACCAGCGCGGTTCGCGCATCCCTGACCTGACGCTGACCGCATTCGCCGCGCAACTGCCGAACGGCCTCGGTAATCGCGAACATCGACCCGGGCTGCCCCGGATGACAATGCGAGAGCAGGCCGCCGTGAGTGTTGATCGGAAGTTCGCCGCCCAACTCGATCCGTCCGCCTTCGACGAAGCGACCGCCCTCGCCCTTGGGACAGAAGCCCAGATCTTCGAGTTCGATTATCACGACCGGCGTGAAGCAGTCGTAAAGCTCGGCGAAGTCGATATCCTGCGGTCCGAGCCCCGCCATCTTATAGGCGCGCTCGCCCGCTTCCCGCGCGGCCGAACTGGTGAGGCTCAGCGCCTGGCTGACGTGCTCGTGCGTATGGCCCTCGCCCACGCCGAGCAGGTAAACCGGTTTTTTCGGGAAATCACGCGCGCGCTCGGCGGAGGTCAGGATAAACGCCGCGCCGCCGTCGCTCACCAGCGAACAATCGAGCAGATGCAGCGGATCGCAGATCATGCGCGACTTGAGCACGTCATCGATCGTGATCGGATCGCGCATCTGCGCCGCAGGATTCATCGAGGCGTGCTTGCGACACGCCACCGCCACCGCCGCCCGCTGCTCGGCGGTCGTGCCGTAGGCGTGTTCGTGCGCGCGCGCGAGCAGCGCATAGTAGCCCGGAATCGGCAGCCCATAAGGACGCTCGAACTGCGCGTGTCCAGCCGTCGCCATCGCCTCGATTGCCTTCGCCCGCGACATCCCGGTGATCTGGCTGTCGGCCTTGGTGACTAACACGGTATCGGCCATGCCGGTGACAATCGCCGAGGCGGCATGATGCAGCGCGGCGCCGGTCGTGCCGCCCCCGGTCGGCACCGTGATGCAGTAGCGCGGGAAAATCTGCATGTACTCGGCGATCATCTCCGCGTGGTACATGTACGGCTCGACGAACGAGTTCGAGGTAATCAGTCCGTCGATATCGTTCTTGGTCAGTCCGGCGTCGTCGAGCGCGAGCTTCGCCGCCTGCACGTAAAGCTGTGTCGCACTCATCCCGGGCACGACGCCGACCTTGGTATCGCCCACTCCTACGATTGCAACCTGATTTTTAAGAGACACCTGACCTCCGGCGGCCTCACGGATTTTTCGCGAATAGATCTAGCCGTATTTCGCTTGAAAGCATTCCTCATCCATCGCCAGGTAAGAGATTCCTTCGATGATTCCCAATAGCGCAGAGATGAGCGTCCAGCAAAACAGCGGCTACACCACGCCCCAGGTGATGCGACCCAGGTAAAACTTGTGCGCGCCGAGTCCGCCCAGCAGCAGGGCCAGCAGCGCCCCAACGAGCCTATCACTCCTGGCAAAATTCGTGCTGGCGGACGGCAGCATCTGGCGAACTCCGCACTTGGGACAAAATCTCCGCGTTGGCGCGGATCACCGCTCCGCATTCGTGACAGAATTTTTCGTCCGCCTGCTTCATCGCTCTTCGATGCGCCGTCTGATGAGCGGGCGCGTGGCAGACAAAACGGCAGTGCGGAAGGCCGCGGCGGGATACGCAACTGCGCCGGCGCGCGCCGGGCGGCGCCTGAGCGTCGTCACAGTTGAGCCGTACTTCCGCCACGGCCATCGCACCGCGATCGCTAGTTCGTGGGGAAGCCGAACACGCGCGCGACGTTGTCATGCACCATCTTGCGCGTATCCGCCTCGGGGATATCGGCGAAGTCGCGGCCGACCTTTTTGCGCGAAAACGGCCATACCCCTTCGGTATGCGGATAGTCCGAGCCCCACATCAGGTTCTCGACCCCGATCATGTCCCGCGTCAGCACGCCCGCCCGATCCTCCTCGAAGGTCGCGAAGAACTGCCGATGAAAATAGAAGCTTGGCTTCTCCGGCAGCTTTGGCTCCATCCAGCCATGATGGTCGTCCCACCAGTGATCCATGAACTGCAGCACCGAGGCGATCCAGCCGATACCACCCTCGACCATCGACCACTTGAGCTTGGGAAAGCGCACCGGCGCGCCGCCCCAGATAATCCGCATCACGGTGTCGTACATGCCGAACTTGACCACCCCGACGTTGATTCCGCCGGCGCCCGGCCCGTGCGCGATCCCGTACGGCTCGCGGCCGCTCAGATGCATGCTGGCGACCAGGTTGAGATCCTGCAGCGCGGCCCACAGCTTGTCCCATTCGGGCAGGTTGTAGGCGCGATCATCGACCCAGGCGGGCAACATGATTGTCGCGAAGCCCATTTTTGCGGCGCGTTCCGCTTCCTTGACGGCCCACTCAATCGGCCCGCGATTCGGCAGCATCGCGGCACCCTTCAGGCGCTGCGGATGGACCGAGCAGTACTCGGCCAGCCAATCGTTGTAGGCGCGGCAGGCCGCATAGATGTACTCGCCGTCCGGTGCGCGCACGATATGCAGGCCGACGCCGGGATAGATGACTTCGCCGGACACGCCGTCGAGATCCTGATCCTTGAGCCGCGCGTTCGGCTCCCATGACCCGGCGCGATTCTGCTCGTAGCGGTAGCCCTTGGGCACCGGGATATCCATCCCCTGCGCCTTGAGGTCGGCCATCGGCCCCTCGAAAGCGAGCGGTCGCGGGCGCATCCCCTCGATCACGATATAGTCGCCGCTCTCGTCGAGCGCGCGGATCCGCGGCGCCTTGTCGCGCCATTTGGCGTCCATGCGCGTTTCCCATAAATCGCGCGGCTCCATCACGTGGGAGTCAGCGGACAGCAGCCGCTGGGTGTATTCGGCTTCCGGCATGACTGGTTCCTCCAAAAGAATAAATAGTAAGCGCTTACATTTTAAATCCTAGCCCATCCGCCCCGTCGATTGCCAGCCTCGCGCAATCCGCGATCATTCCCTCGATCGCCAAGTTTGCGAGCTTCCGCCCGCTTGTCAAAGGGTCGCGCGGCCGCCCGCGGCCGCGACCTGTCACCGCGGCTCGCCGTCAATTTCGTGCCGTGGTAGCGTACTCGGCCGGTAACCCGCCCATGCGCCACATCCTCCAATTATCTTTGCTCGCTGCGCTGATCCTGCTCGCGGGATGCGCCGAAACGCCACAGGAGAAGGCCGATCGGCTCGAACCGATGCTCGCGGCGGCGGGCTTCCGGATGGTGCCCGTTGACACGCCACGCAAGCAGGCGATCTTCAGCTCGCTCACGCCGCTCAAACTGACCTATCATTTCAACAAAGAGGGCCAACCCGTTTATTGGTTCGCCGATCCCTACGACTGCAATTGCCTCTATCTCGGCGACAGCAAGGCCTACCAGCAGTTTCAGCAGATGAAGTTCCAGGCGCACCTCGCCGACGAGGAACGCCAGGCCGCCGAGCTGAATCAGGATGCGGCGATGCAGATGGGGGTCTTCGGACCCTTCTGGTGGTGATTCACAGTACACCGTCCAGAAAGTCGGCCGACCGCAGGCGGCGATCAAGGATGGTCATCAGGAAACGGTTGAGCGCCGCTGCGCCGTCGCGCCCGGCCGCGGTGGCGGAGGCGATCAATTCGAGCGGGGTAACCGCCAGATGGGCGAGCACGAGCGCGCTTTGCCCCTCCAGCCGCACCGCGCCCTCCGGCGCTTCCGGACGGCATCGCCCGCAAACGATACCGCCGCGCGCCACGACGAAATAAAGCGCGCCGGTCAGCGTCTCGACGCGATTGCCGCAGAGGCGGCAGCGCGCGAAATCAAGCCCGTAGCCGGTCGCCTCCATCATCTGCAGCTCGTAGGCCTGCCGTAACGCGAGGGTCGGCGGCCCCTGCCCGGCCGCGGCGAGGGCATCTTCGAGAACGCGAAACGCGCGGGCGGCTTCGCCCTCCTCGCGCATCAGGGCGTCGGCCAGTTCGACCATGTAGGCGCCGAGCGCAAGCTTGGTCAGCTCGTCGTCGAGCGGAGGATGAAGCGTTTCGCCCGGCTCGGCGCGCGTGATGAAGACCAACTGACCGTGCGGCCGCCGGCGAAAGAACAGCGTGACGCAGGACAGCGGTTCGAGCTTGCGCTCGAAGCGTTTGCGCGAAGCCTTGGCGCCCTTGGCGATGCCGCTCAGTTTGCCGAAATCGCGCGTCAGCAGCGTAACGATGCGATCGGCCTCGGCGTAGTCGCGCGCGCGCAGCACGATCGCCGGCGATGACTCCTCAGCCGGCACGAGTCACAGCGCAGCCCGCAATATCGCTTGCTGAATCTGCTTCACGGTCGAGCGCATCGCCTCGATACCGCCGACGTCGCGGCCGCTCTCAGCCGCTTCACGAATCAGGTTCTCGAACTTCAGCAGGATATTGGCGAGCTTGGCCTGAGCTTCGATCACCGCCCGCTGGCGCATCTCCTCGTTTTCCCATCCGCGATTCGCATACTCGCGCAGCTCCTGCCCCTGGATCAGCAGCTCGCGCGCTTCATCCTCGAAGCCTTTGACCAGGTGGCGGATGGTCTCGCGCACCTTCGGAATCTCCTCGGGGTCTTTCCACAGCACATGCTCGAGAAACGTGAGATCCTCTTCACCGACGCGGTCGCGCCGGAAGAGCATCGCATGCGCCCGCAGGATCGCGACGGCGTTGCGCCATCGCCGATCCGAAACGATGATCTGCTGCGTTGCAAGGTTCCGGCGCAGCTCCGCGATCGCGTGCAGGATCTCGCCCGGCACCCGCACCCTGCCGAGCGCGGCGCGCAGCTCGTCAAGCTCAGTGAGGGTGAGCGTCGTGCGCTCCGCCGCACTCTGCCCTTCGAGCATCTTAAGAAAGCGGAACTCCTCGCCGATATAATCAACCGTGAAGCGCAGCATGAAACGGTCGAACAGCGCGGTCAGCTCCTCTTCATCCGGCAGCTCGTTCGACGCGCCGAACATGGTGATGAGCGGCACGGTAACCCGTGCGCGCCCGTTGTGATAGATGCGCTCGTTAACCAGGGTCAGCAGCGCGTTCAGAATCGATGAATTCGCCTTGAAGATTTCGTCGAGGAACGCAATGTGCGCCTCCGGCAGCTTGTGATCGGTGACCCGTCGATAGTCGTCCTGTTCGAGGCTCTTGAGACTGACCGCACCGAACAGCTCCTCCGGCGTGCTGAAACGCGTCAGCAGCCATTGAAAATAATTGGCGCCGTCGATCCGCCGGCAGAGCTCGTCGGCGAGCATCGATTTGGCCGTCCCCGGCGGTCCGATGACGAGGATGTGACTCGCCGACAGCAGAGCGCAGAGGGCACCATCAATCAGCTCGGCGCGTTCGAGGAAGAGGTGATTCAGCTCATCGCGGATCGCGCTGAGCTTGGCGAGCGCCGGCGCTGCGGAAAAATCGGTCATTGTAAAAGGAATTTATCAAACGCCATCTTAAGGTTTAAGGATGACCCGGCGCTTTGCCTTGCCCGGCCGCCATCGATGGCGCTACAACGGATCACATTCCGAACCCGGGCCGGAGGAAATCATGGATAAGGCACTGGCGGGCGTTAAGGTCCTGGACCTCACTCAATTCGAGGCCGGCACGTCATGCACCGAGATGCTGGCGTGGCTCGGGGCCGACGTTATCAAGGTCGAGCCGCCCAAGGTCGGCGAACAGGGCCGCTGGATGGTCACCGAGAAGCCGGGAGTCGATTCGGTTTACTTTCTGCTGCTCAACGCCAACAAGCGCAGTATCACGCTCAACCTCAAGTCCGATCGCGGACGCGAAATCTTCCTCGACCTGGTGAAAAAGGTCGATATCGTCTCGGAGAATTACAGTCTCGGCACGCTTGAAAGCTGGGGCCTCGGCTACGACCGTCTGCGCGAGGTTAACCCGCGCCTCATCTACCTGACCATCAAGGGCTTCGGCACCTTTGGACCGTACAGCAAGTTCAAAAGCTTCGACATGATCGCGCAGGCTACCGGCGGAGCCTTCTCGGTAACCGGCTTTCCCGGATCGCCGCCGCTGCGACCGGGACCTACGATCGGTGATACGGGCACCGGGATGCACGCCGTGATCGGCGTTTTAGCCGCGTATATCCAGCGGCAGCAGACCGGCAAGGGGCAGAAGGTGGAACTCGCGATGCAGGAGGCGGTGTTCAACTTCTGCCGCGTCGCCACGATGGATACCCATATCTCCGGCGAGCCGACTCCCCGCCGCGGTAATCGGGTGGGCGCGGGCGTCGTCGGCGATATCTTCAAATGCGCCCCCGGCGGCCCCAACGACTACGTGTACATGATCTGCACCTCACCCGAGATGTGGGAGGCGATGTGGAAGACCATCGGTAAACCGGAAATTCTGACTGACCCGCGCTTCGAACGGAAGAATCGCGCCGACCACATGGACGAGATGACCGCGCTTATCGAAAGCTGGACCTCCAGGCACACCAAGCACGAGGTGATGCGCCTGATGGGCGAAGCGGGCGTGCCGTGCGGCGCCGTCCAGGATAGCGTCGAGCTGCTAAACGATCCGCATATGAAGGAGCGCGGGATGGTCGTTACGATCGAGCATCCGGTGAGGGGCAAGTTCACCATGCCCGGATGCCCCGTCCGCCTCGAGCATTCACCCGTCGAGGTTAAAAGCGCTCCTCTGCTGGGCCAGCATAATCTCGAGGTCTACGGGCAGATGCTGGGTCTCGGCGCGGGTGATCTTGAGCAGCTTAAGCAGCAGGGTGTAATCTGAGCGCTTCGCCGGTCAAGCCGGCGGCGGACGGTCGTGGGTGAGTTTTAAGATCAGGACCGGCGTTGCAGCGTTCCTCGCGAGGCTGTGCGTTGCGATAGTTGTCGCGGCGCAACTGGCCGCGCTGGTGCATACCCACAAGATTGACGGTCCGCGGCGCTTCGCGTCGCAAACGCAGAGCGCCGCCGCCGGCGACCTCTGCGAACTGTGCCTGCTTGAGTTTTATGCGCCGCTTAACCCTCCGCCTCGGCCGACGATCGTTCGGCCGTTCATCGCGCCGACTTTTGTCTTTGTCCGAAAAACGCTGTTCCAGCGTAATAGCTCCTACGACTTCAGCGCGACGCGCGCCCCACCCGCCCTGAGCTGATCTCTTCGAGTCGCGAATCAGCAATTTCACGAGGCTTCCGGCCGGCGTCGGCCACTGCCTGACCCGCGCCGCCGGCAAACATTTGGGGATGGTGCCGACTCATGCGCGTCCGCAGAGGATCGGTCGCCTTGACCGCTTTCGGTCTGGCGATGATCGTAAATTTCGCGTGCGCTTCGATAAGCGTCGCCGATACTAACCGGGGTTACGCGATCGCCGGAACGGTCAACGACGCCCTGGGGCGATCGCTGCCCGCAACCCAACTCACCCTGGAGAATTCCGCGGGGCAAGTCCTGCGCAAAACCCTGAGCGACGCCAAAGGGAACTTCCGTTTCGTCGACGTACCGCCGGGCACTTACGAAGTGGTCGCCAGCAAGCCGGGATTTGCCCTGGCCGCTTCGACCGTCACGGTCGCGCGTACGGGGACATCCAACGTCACCATCGCGCTGCAATCCGAGACCGTCCTCAGCCTCAGGGTGGCAACCACCCGGATTATCCCCCCGGCGACCAGCGTCTCACCAACCGGCAACAGCCAATACACGCTGACGGAGCACAACATCGGCTCGCTGCCGCAAGGCGCGAATACCCCGATCAACCAGGTGCTGCTGCAGATGCCGGGAGTGGTTCAGGACGATCAGTCACAGGTCCACATCGACGGCGAGCACGAGGACCTGCAGTGGCGCGTCAACGGCGTCATGATGCCGATGGACAGCTTCACCGGCTTCGGCCAAATCTTCAACAGCTTCTTCATCAAGCGCATGAGCCTTATCGACGGGGTCCTGCCGGTTTCCTACGGCTATCGCGACGCCGGCGTGCTCGACCTGGTGACCAAGGACGGCTGCGCGAATCCGGGTGGGGAGATCGGATTTTACGGCGGCCAGCGCGAATGGCTGCAACCCAGTTTCGAGTACGGCGGATGCGCGGGCAAATTCAGTTATTTCTATACCGGCAGTTTTCTGCACAACAACCTGGCTTTCAGTTCCGCCACCCCCGGCATGACCCCCCTTCACAACATCACGAACCAGGGCGAAGGCTTCGGCTATCTGAACTACAAGTTGAGCTCATCCACCCAACTGAGCCTCACCACCGGAGTCTCGGTCAACAACAGTGAACTGCCGACGTCACCGGGTCTAATCCCGCTCTACGGTCTCGTCGGGGTCAATCCCCTGCCCGACGTCGGTCTCGCCCGCACGGCCTATCCTTCGACCAAAATCGCCGAAAGCCTGAACCAGGATTATTACTTCGGCATCCTCGCGCTGCACGGCGTCGTCGGTCCCGCAATCGACTACCAGGTGGCCTATACCGGGGCCTACAGTTATCTCAAGTTCAACCCGGATGCGATCGGCGATCTGATCTACCAGGGCGTCGCCTCGACGGCGTCGCACAGTGAACTCGACAATACCCTGCAGACCGATCTGTCGCGCGATTTCGATCTCGACAATTGGGGCCGGCACAACCTCGGCGCGGGCTTCTACGTCGGCGAGTACGGCACCAACAGCGATGACTCGTCGCGCACCTTTCCCGCCAGCGCGGGCGTCCAGACCAGCGATATCCCGGTCACGATCGTTGAGAACTCGAACAACATCAACATGCTCTATGGCGTCTATCTGTTGGATCGCTGGCAAATCACCGAAAAGCTGACGCTGATTTCGGGGCTGCGCTGGGATGCCGTAACGGGTCTGGTCAACAACAACATGCTAAGCCCGCGCATCAACCTCCTCTATCGGCTCAACCGCGAGACTGACCTTCACGCCGGCTTTGCACGGTATTTTCAGACGCCGGATTTCCTCGGTATCTCACCCCGCAGCTTCGCCCTTTTCAAGGACACCACCGCGGCAGTTCAGCCTGGCGGACTGACACTCTACCCCGAAAAGGATTACTACTGGGACGCGGGCGCACTCCGTCGCCTGGGCCGTCATCTCACCGTCGAGGAGGATGCCTACTTCCGGCTGTCGCAGGACCTGATTGACCTCGGACAGTTCGGCGCAGTGCCGATCTTCGCACCCTTCAACTACTCCAGCGGACGCCTCTACGGGGCGAAGACCAGCGCGACTTTCCAGTGGGAAAATCTTAGTGTGCGCGGCAATTTTACCTACTCGTCCGCGCAGGGTCACGATCTTGCCAGCGGCCAATTCAACTTTACTCCCGCCGAAGTGCTGTATATCAAGAAACACTACGTCTTCCTCGATCACAATCAGCAGTACACGGCCTCCGGTGGAATCACCTACAACTGGCGCAGTTACCTTTTCAGTATTGACGGCGTCTATGGCAGCGGCCTGCGCGCCGGTTTTGCCAATACCGATGAACTGGGCGAGAACTTTCAGCTTGACCTGGCGACAGAGAAGACCTGGCGCCTGCCGCCTTTCGGCGATGTCAAAACCCGGGTGGTATTGATCAACGCCACCGACAATATCAACGAACTGCGCAACGGCACCGGTATCGGCATCTTCCAACCCGGCTACGGGCCGCGCCGCGCGGTTTACGGAGGCGTTAATGTACCGCTCCCGGCCCTTGGCGGGTCGGCGCAGACTCCCTAGCCGGGCGTGAGTCCTGGTCCATAAAAACGTTTAAGGTGGTTGACGATGAATGAACTGACGGGCGCCTGGGAAGCGCTGAAATTCGGCGGCGCGATGGTCTATCCGCTGCTCGCTCTCGGCGCTCTCGCGATAATCATAATTCTCGACCGCGCCGTGACCTATCGGCGCGCGCTCGTCCTCCCTCGCAGTCTCACCGCGCTCATCGAAACCTACGGCTTTCGCTGGGACGACCTTGAACGCGAGCTCGCGAAATTGTCGTCGGCGAACTGCTACGCCGGCTTCTTCGGCGTGATCGCGGCAAATCGCGAAAAACCGGCCTGGTGGGTCGAATCTCGCGCCGGCGACGAAGCCGGACGGATCGAACGCCACCTCGGCCGCGGACTCTGGATCCTCGAAACGATCGTTACCGCCGCGCCGCTCCTCGGCCTGCTCGGCACGATCACCGGCATGATGCAATCGTTCAAGGTTATCGGCGCCTCGAGTCTCGTCGCGCCAACCCAGGTCACTGCCGGTGTCGCGCAGGCGCTGATCGCGACCGCGCTCGGCCTGTTTATCGCGATTATCGCGCTGTTCGCCTTCAACTTCTTCTCGCGCACGCAATCCCATGCCCTCGATCAGATGGAACGACTCGGCTCGCGGCTGACCGACCACATTCGCCTCGACCAGGAAGGCGGCGCCGAAAGCGAAGCCCGCGTCGTGCCGCTGCCAGCCAAAGAGGGAGTGCGCGTGCGATGAAGCTCCGGCGCTCGCGCGGCTACCGCCGCGGCCGTATCGAGATCATCCCCATGATCGACGTGATGTTCTTCCTGCTCGTCACCTTCATGCTGGCTTCGCTCTCGATGCAGACCCTTAACTCGCTGACCGTTAACCTGCCCGAGGGTGACGCTCCCAATCTTTCGCACAAGGAGCCGGTCACTCTGACGGTCACCAAAGACGGCAAAATCTTTGTCGATCGGACGCCGACGACGCTCGAGACAATCGCCGTCGTGCTGCAGCGGATACTGCCGACCAGCGACCGCGGCCTGGTGGTTAACGCCGACAGCGCCGCTCCCGAAGGAACCGTGGTCGAAGCGATGCTGCAGGCGCGCCGGGCGGGGGTCACCCATTTTCTCATTGCGGTAAAACGCCAATGAACGAAACCTCGCGGGCGATGCCGCCGGTGCGCTACGATGATGCACGGCGCCTCCTCTGGATCACGCCGCTCGCCCTCCTCCTATGGACCTCGATGCTGACTGTGTTCGGCGTGCTGCTATGGCGGACCGCAGCGCCGCCGCCCGAGGCCTCCCCGCTCGAAGCACGCATCGTCGAGTTGCCACCCGAGCCCGCCGCCGAGGGTCCGGCCGCGCCAGCGGGGGCGAAGCCCCTGGCCCATGCGCAACCGCGCCGCGCGGCCGCGCCGTTGCACGTCCCTCCGCAACCGCATCCCCGTATGCGCGCGGTCCATCACGAGCGCGCCTTCACGCCCCCGTCCGAAGAAGGAACCGCGAAGACGCCGCCCCAAGCCTCCGCGACGCCCGCACCATCGTCCGCACCCGCGACCAACGCGGCTGCGGGCAATCGCGCCGGGGCCGCAGGTTCTGCGGCCGGCGCCGCAACCGGCGGTGGCCTCGGCAGCGATCAGAGCGGTGCGCGCGCGCTTTATGCGCCGACGCCGGAAATCCCCGACGACCTGCGCGACCAGCCCCTGCAGGCCGTCGCCGTCGCGCATTTCGTCGTCGCCAGTGACGGCGCGGTCACGGTCACGCTCGTTCAGCCAACCGACAATCCGCGCCTCAACCAGGTTCTGCTTGACACGCTGAAACAGTGGCGCTTCGCCCCGGCTATCAGGCACGGGGTTGCTATCGACTCCCAGTTCGATGTACGCATTCCGGTGGATATCGAGTGAGCAAAGTCCCGTCGTCACGCCCGGATCCGTTCCGCGCCATAGATTATCTGCTTGAGGCGGCGCCACCGGCGATGCGCCGTTTCGTGGCGACCCATCGCGGCGCGCTTGACGCCGAGATGCGCTTCGAGGTGATGCTCGCCCGCTCGGCTTCTGCCCACGATGGCGACCCGCGCGACAGCGCCGTCAGCGAAACGGCCGCCTTCGGCGTCAAGGTCACCTGCGGCGGCACCGGCGGGGTGACCGCCGAGGGCTTTACCGGCGTCGAAGTGGGTCGATTGGCCTTGCGCAAAGGCCGGCTGATGGTCGAGCTCGAGGCGGCGCTGAACGAAGCTCTGCGCCGCGCCCGCTGGAACGTGCGCCAGAAAATCGCCGCGCTCAAAACCTTGGGCACCACGGCGCCGGCTTTGGCGCGCGCCCTCGGCGTCGAACCGTCGAACGAGCGGGCCACCATTCCCGCAACCTTCCAGCGCGATCCGCGCGACGCGCTGGGCGCGGAAATGCAGCAACTTTGTCGTGAAGCCTCGAGCGCCATCGCGGGCCTTGGCCAGGACATCGTCTTTAATGCGGTGAGCGCGCTGAGCGAGCTCCGCCATGAACTCTTCATCAACAGCGCCGGCGCCGCAATTTCCCAGGCCTTCGCCTATTCGCAGGGCGACGTCTACGTCGTCGCGCAGACCGCCGACGGCCATCAGGAGACCTGGGACGTGATCGGCGATCAGCGGGGCTTCGAGTGTCTGCGCGAAGGCTCGCGGCTCGAGCTGTCCGCCCATCCGGACCTGCACTCGTTCGCCCTCGAGCTGGCCGGTGAAACCCGGGCGCTCGCCGCGGCGCCGCCGCTCAAGCCCCCCGATCACGAAGTGGTCGTGGTGACCGATCCGCACTTTAACGCGCTCGTCGCCCACGAGATTATCGGGCATCCGTGCGAGGCCGATCGCGCCCTTAAAATGGAAGCCGCCTATGCCGGGCGCAGTTGGCTGTTGCGCTCGACCCGGGAAAATCAACTCGGCAGGCCAATCGGCTCGCCATTGCTCTCCGCCTGCTCCGATCCCACCCTGGACGGCTACGGGCACTATCTCTACGACCACGAGGGCACGCCCGCGCGCCGCACGATACATATCGAGGGCGGGGTATTCCGCGGCTTCATCAACTCGCGCGCGACGGCGGCCGCACTCGGCGTCAAGCCCAACGGGTCGGCGCGAGCGAGTGAAGCATGGCACCTGCCGCTCGTGCGCATGTCGAACACCTTCTTCATGCCCGGGGCGAGCGATCCGGCCGCGATAGTCAGCGAAGTCGAGCGCGGCTACCTGGTCTGCGGCAACAACATCCCGTCGATCGCCGAATCGCGCGAGAATTTCCGCATCTCCGCGCGCCGCGTCTATGAAATCGATCATGGGCGGATCGGACGCCTTTATCGTGCCGGCAGCGTGCTGAGCGACTCAAAAAAATTCTTCACCAACATCGACGCTATCGGCAACGACCTGCGTCTCTTCGCGATTCCCAACTGTGGCAAAGGCCAGCCGATGCAGGTGAAGCGGATGTCCAACGGCGGACCGACCCTCCGCTCGCGCGCGCGGCTCGTCGGCGGCGACCGATGATCAGTCTCGAGACCCTCCGTCAGTTCGCCCGCGCGGCCCACGCCCAATTGGCGCGCACCCGCGATATTGGGGCCTTCGAACTTTACTGCTCGAGCGCCGATCACCTGGTCGCGCGGCTCAATTACACCTCCGACCTCCCCTCGCGCGGGCTCGAGGAATGCAAATCACTGAACGCTGCCGGCTTCGCTCTACGCATCGTGATGCGCGCCGATCCTCATCAGACCGGCTACGCCCATGTCGCCGGCGACTTCAGGTCGGGTGCCTTGCGTGAAGCGCTCGCCGCCGCCCGCGCCGCAGTCGTGCGCGATCCGCACTTTCCCGGCCTGCCTGCCGACCCCCAGCCGCTCGCCGAAAGGCGGTCCGACCCCGCACACGATCTGCTCACGGCCTCCGATCAGCAGGTGATCGACAGCGCGTGGGCGGCGCTGAGTTCCGCCGGCACCGCCTTCGCGAAAAGGACACCGCTCAAACTCGCCCATCCCGGATTGATAATCGGCGGCGATTTTTCGCTGATCCGCGACCGCGTCGCCATCGCCAGCTCCGCCCTTCCCGAGGTGCGCACCGACGAGAATGCATACTTCAGCGCGTCGGTCACGGCGTTGATCGAAGCGCTCGATGCGAAGGGCACCGCGACCGCTATCGGGACCTCGCGCAGCGAGCTCGAACGCGCCCAACGCCTCGGCCGCGACGCGGTCCTGCGCGCGCTCGAACTGCGCCACGGCGAGCGCCCCCCCGCCGGCGATTATCGCGTGGTGCTCGGGCCCCAGCCCATCGCCGAAATTCTCAATTATATGGTGATGGGATCATTGACCACCGGCGCCTTTCAGACTGCCGGCTCCGCCTACACCGGACGGTTTGGTGATACCGTGATGGATGCGCGGCTGACTCTGAGCGATGATCCGCTGGCGGCGCAAGGATGCGTCCGCCGCACCATCACCTGCGAAGGCCTGCCCGCCCGTCGCACGGTCCTGATTGATCGCGGCAAGCTGGTCGGCCTGCTGTCGAACCATTACGACCTCCATCGCCTGCTGAACGACGAGCGGCGCGACGAAAAGCTCGGGCCTGCGGCGCCCGCGGCGTTGAACCTTCAGGCCAACAGCGGCTATCGCCTCGGCGATGGCGCCGTGCGGCGCTTCGACGGTCATCCGGCATCGGTCGGCACCAACGTCATCATGAGCGCCACCGGCGGGGTCAGCGACCGGGAGTTGATCGCGGCCGTCCGCAACGGCATCTATGTGGGACGGGTCTGGTACACCTATCCGATCAACGGCCAGCGTGCCGGCGATTTCACCTGCACCATCAGCGGCGATTCCTACGTCATCCGCGACGGCCGGCTGGCGGCTCCGCTCGCCCCGAACTGCCTGCGGATCAACGCGCATATCGAACAGGTCTTCAAGGCTCCGCTCGCCGTCGGGCGGAAGTCAGAGCCGGCGATCGTATGGGGCGCGCCGGAGGCCTATTGGGTTCCGGCGCTTGCGATCACAAGCCTCACGCTGACCTCGGTGAATCCGGCCTGAAGCGCTCGGCGCGCCTCAGACTTCTAATGACCGAGACTGCGCTTTTCGCGCTCGGCGAGTTCGAGGTCCGCCGCGACCATCATCTGAACCAAACCCTTGAAGTTGACGCGCGGACTCCAGCCAAGCAGCCGGCGCGCCTTGCTGGCATCGCCAATCAGAACATCGACTTCGGTCGGACGCAGGTAGGTCTCATCGAGCGTGACGTACTTCTTCCAGTCGAGTCCAACCTGCTCGAAGGTCAGCTCGAGGAACTCCCGCACGGAGTGATTCTCGCCCGTCGCCACGACGTAGTCGTCGGGAGCCGGCTGCTGCATCATCAGCCACATCGCTTCGACGTAGTCGCCGGCAAAGCCCCAGTCGCGCAGAGCGTCGAGGTTGCCGAGACCGAGCTTGTCCTGCAGACCAAGCTTGATCCGGGTGGCGCTGCGCGTGATTTTTCGCGTCACGAAATTTTCGCCGCGTCGCGGCGACTCGTGATTGAACAGGATGCCGTTGACGGCAAACATCCCGTAAGCTTCGCGATAGTTGACCGTCTGCCAATGCGCATAACACTTGGCGCAGCCGTAGGGACTGCGCGGATGAAACGGGGTGGTCTCGCGCTGCGGGACCTCGGCGACTTTGCCGAACATCTCCGAGGAACCCGCCTGATAGAAGCGCACGGCCCGCCCGTGACGCTGATTATGATCACGGATCGCCTCGAGCAGACGCAGCGCGCCGAGGCCGACGACGTCGGCAGTATATTCCGGCTGGTCAAACGAGATGCGCACGTGCGACTGGGCGGCCAGATTATAAACTTCATCCGGCAGCGTCTGCTCGATAATCCGCCGCAGACCTGTGGCGTCGCCCAGGTCGCCATAGTGGAGTTGCAGGCCCGTCGCACTACCGCCGTAGCCGCGCCGCAGATGGTCGATGCGGCCGGTGGCGAAGCTCGAGGAACGGCGCACGACGCCATGAACCTCGTAGCCCTTGTGCAACAGCAACTCGGCCAGATACGAGCCATCCTGGCCCGTGACTCCGGTGATCAGCGCAACTTTCGGCATCCGGCCTCCGACTGACCGCAGGTGCGGCGTGCCGACGATTATGGCCGCCGGACCGCGTCGGATAAAGGCGTGTCAGCTCAACCGAAAGCTGAGCGATGGGCTCTAGTCGCCGCGCGCGAGGCGATGCGAGTCGGAATCAAAATGCTGCGTCGAGAATTCGAACAATTCCGAATCCTCGAGCGCAACCATCTGATGAACCAGGCCCGGCGGAATATCCATGCACTGGCCGGCCTCGAGCTCGAATTCCTCGATAGTGTCGGCGTCGATCGATTCCATCAGCCGCATCAGCAAACGTCCGCGATGCAGATAAAACGACTCTGTCTTAAGCTTATGAAAATGCAGCGAGCATCGCTTGCCGCGCTTCAGGTTGAGGATCTTGCCGCAATATAGGGGGCCGTTGGCAATCCAAACTTCGCTACCCCATCCTTTTTTAACGTGATTAACCGGCCCCCGCGCTTTCGTCGCAACGGTCTTCGAGCGCAATCGCGTGTGGAGCGGCTTGTCGCCATTGGACTCGCTTAACTGCATGGCCTGCATACTACCAGAGAGCCGCGATGTCAGACCAGAAGGTTTTTTGACGTGATGCTCTCGGCAAAAACTTTTTCTTCTGGTCTATCTAATGCCAAATTGTTACCGCCTGTCGCAATTTCCTTTACGATGACCGCGAGATGCGTCACCGGTATCCCATGAGCCGATGCCCACCCATGGATCAGCTCAATTTCGGCCGGCGTCGCGTCCGTCGCTAGCATGAGTTCGCTAAAACCTACCATGCGCTGGATTTCATCCAAATGCCCGATCGTTCCGAGCACCTTGAGACCGTGTATCGTCTTGCCCACCATCAGCAGGTCATTGGTAACGAAGCCCGCCGCCTGCGTCCCGCGGCGTGACTGGGCCGCCAGGTAACGCAACGCCGTTTCGGCGTCGGCGCCGGTGCCGATAATCAACACGCGCCGGGTCTCTCGGGCGATCGCGGCGATGCCGGCGCGGAACGCGCGAAACGACAGCCGACTGGCAGCAATCAGATTGAACAGCAGCAAGGTGAACAGGACGGCGATCGAACCCGACACCATGATCGGCGCAATCGCGGTGCTGAACAGCAACAGCACTGAGCCGGCGCACACCGCCAGCCCGGTAAAGCGCGCGAGGTCGGTCAGCCCCGCATACCGCCACATCCCGCGGTAAAGGCCGCCAACCAGCAGAACCCCGTACGTTACCGGCAAAACCCAGCGCAGATTGGGCAACAATTCGGCCAGGCGTTGATCGGTCATCACGAAGTCGAAGCGCAGCAGGAAGGCGCCGAAGTAGGCCGCCGTGATAAGCGCGCAGTCGAGCACCACCTCCGCCAGCCGGCGTTTGTAGCCGAAACCCAGCAGCCACCGCCGCGGACCGTGCGCGCGCTCATATTCGAGTCCCGGTTCCAGCGCGTCGAATGTCAGGTCGATTACAAAAAACGTGATCGGGCCGAGCAACGCGACAACCAAGGGCGTCATCATCAGCACGTAGGCCCGACTCATTGCCGCAATCGCGACGGCCAAGCCGCCGGCCAGCGCTCCCAGGCTCCAGCAAATCAACATCGCCGTGCGATCGTCCAGCCCCAGTGAGACGAGCTTATGATGCGAATGATCGCGGCCGCGCCGCGCCATCGGCCGCTCACTCAGATAGCGGCACACGCTCACGACCGCCATATCCATCAGGGGCACGAACAGGATCAAGCCCGGGATCATGAGCCGCGTCAGCAATGCGCCGCTGCGCACGAAAGTCCCCGCTTCGATCGCGAGCGCACCCAGCATCAGGCCCATCGGCAGCGCGCCGGTATCACCCATAAAGACGGTCGCCGGAGGCAGATTGAACCACAGGAAGCCGGCGAGCGCGCCGGCAATCGCGAAACCTCGATAGGTCAGATCGCCGCCGTTGAAAATTGCCGCGATCGCCGCCGCGGCGAGCGCCGCCAGTATGCCGATCCCGCCGGCGAGCCCATCGAGGCCGTCGATCAGGTTGAAGGCATTGACCGTGGCGAGAAGCCAGCAGACCAGGAATGCGCGGTTGAGCAACGGCCACGGCAGCAACGACGGTGCCGGCCATAACCATACGGCCGCAACAACGATGATCGCCTCCCACAACAATTTGCGCGCCGGCTCGAGCGCAACGACGTCATCGATAACTCCGAGCAGCAGCAGCCCGACGGCGCCGACGCCGAACCAAATCGGCAGCACGCCGACCATCGCGCACGTTACCAGGACCGCAAACACCACCGGAGCGCCACCCAGGAGCGGCGCGGTATCACTGGCATTTGGATCGAACGAACGTTGCGCGTCGATACCGAAGTAGCGCGCGACGCCGATCACCGGCGGCATGGCCGCAGCCGCCAGCCCGAGGGCAAGACCCGCGCCCGCGATCTCCCGCACCCACGGCAGATGCCAGAGCGCGGTTGCCAGCCGATAGGAATCAGGCAGGTTCACATCACGCGCTGTCGTCCGCGTGCAGCGCCAAATCTTTCAGCAATTGAATCCCCCGTGTCGATCTCGAACTGATAACGACAACCCTAGAATCGGTATGCGCTAACCTTTAGTCAAGTTGCTTTTAATTCGCTTGATGTTTGCTTCGGGTTAACCGCCGATCCATTTCGGATTGTTGATTGCCAGCGCCTCCCGCAACGATTCGCGCGTATGCTCGCGTAAGCGCGCGTCGGGCGGGATCGCACCGTTCCGGATTTTTTCCGTCAGTTCGCGATTGAGCGCGGTAAGCTCGCCGCCGTGGCCGAGCAGCTCGGTCAGCCGTCGCCCTTCAAGTTCCTGATGCTTCGCCGCCAACTCGAACTCGCGTTTGATCGTCGCGAGCACATTGGCCATCACCCGCACCTTGAAGCGATGGTACCCCGACAGTTCGGGAAGCAACTCTCCCTCGAGATACTGAATTGCCGCCTTCAGCAGGGTTGCGGCATCGGGCATGCTGCTCGGCATAAACACTCCTCGACGCGAACCGGACGCGGCTCGCCGATCTTCATCGTGCGGAGCGGCGGCTTCGGCCTGGTGACAGTGGTTCTCTGAAGCCGCACGACGATTGCGTGATCCGGCCAACGGAGCGCGTCAATTGGTTGACTCGACGAGCTCAAAAAAGTCCCACAATGGTTCTTCGATCCGCCGCCCGATCGCACAGCGCTCGAGATCGTTATTGAGCACGCCGCGCGATCCCAAACGCAGGCAGTGGATTGCCCACTTGAAGTTGCCGAACGCCTCCCAATAGCGCACCTGCGCCGGATCGACGGCGATCCCGGAAGTCCGCTCATAAGCCGCAAACAGATCCTCGCGCGCGCCGAAACCGCCGACCGGATTCTTACCGCCGAAGCGCCACGTCCGGACGCAGAGCCATCCCAGATCGGCCATCGGGTCGCCGGTCTGCGCCAACTCCCAGTCGAGGATGCAGCGGATACCGTCTTCTCCGACGATCATGTTGCCCATGCGAAAGTCCCCGTGGACGACCGTATGGCGCGGCTTCGCCGGCAGATGCTCCGCGAGCCAGCGATACGCCAACTCGAGAGCCGGATGGCGAAAGTCGTAACGATCGATGATCGCGCGATGGGCCGTCAGGTGCTCGGCCGGGTTCTGACTTACCAGAAAAGGCACGCGAGCCGGCTCGAGGCCGTGAAGCCTGCCGAGAATCTCGCCGCACTGCCGCGCCATCACGCGATGAGCCGCATGGTACTTCGCATCGCGCAGAATCCGCGGACCCAGCGTTTCGCCCGGAATGCGCTCGGTGATGTAACCCTCGCCGAGACCGTCGGCCGGCTCGAGGATGGCGCGTACCGGCGGCGCGGGCACGCCGACCTTCGCCGCCTCGATCATCAGATGGGCCTGCTGGGCGGGCTTGAGCTCGGGCGCGATACCTGCCACAGGATCCGGCGTTTCGACGCCCAGTTGAACAATCAGGGGGACGCGCCGGTCATCGATCTCGGCCTCGAAGGCGAGCGTCGAGCGGTTCGCCCCACCAGTCAACTGTTCCAGAGCATGAAGACTGCCGGGTCGCCCGATTTTCTTCGCGACCACCGCCTCAAGCTTCGCGGCAAGATCCCCGCCGTTCATCGGCCCCGGCGCGCGCTCGCTAGGCGAACAGCATCTCCGACATCGCTCCGCCCGGAGGCATCATCGGCATGACCGCCTCTTCCTTGGGGATAACGATATCGATCAGCACCGGACCCGGCGTGGCAAAGGCCTCCTTCAAGGTTCCCGCGAGCTCCTTCGATTTCTCGATACGGAAGCCCCTAGCCCCGTAGGCGTCGGCGAGCTTGACAAAATTCGGCACCGACATCGCCGAATAGGAATAACGCTCGGCGTAGAACTTCTCCTGCCACTGCCGCACCATCCCAAGATAATAGTTGTTCAGGATGATGACCTTGATATCGACGTTGTACTGAACGGCGGTGCCGAGCTCCTGGATATTCATCTGGATCGAGCCGTCACCCGAGACCACCAGCACCTTGCGATCCGGCGCGGCGAACTTGGCGCCGATTCCGGCCGGCAGCCCGTAGCCCATCGTGCCAAGTCCGCCCGAGGTCAGCAGCGAGCGCGGACGCTCGAACGGGAAAAGCTGCGCAATCCACATCTGATGCTGCCCGACATCGGTCGCAATGATGCAGTCGCCTTTGGTGAGCGTGTGCATCTCCTCGATCACGTGCATCGGCGAGACGGCATCGCGCTCCCGATGATTGCCGTTCTGGTAGAGCGGCTTTTCACGTTTCCAGGCGAGAATCTGCTGATGCCATTCGCTCCACGCCGCCCGCCGCTGTCCGATACTCTCGCGCGCCTGAACGACTTCGAGCATGTCCTGAAGCACCGCCTTGATATCACCGACAATCGGGATATCCACGCGAACGTTCTTGGCGATGGACGACGGATCGATATCGAGGTGAATAATGGTTTCGGCCTTAGGCGCGAAGTCGGCGATCCGTCCGGTCACGCGATCATCGAAACGCGCGCCGACCGCGATGAGACAGTCGGTATTGCATACCGCCGTATTGGTCCCGTACGAGCCGTGCATCCCGAGCATCCCGAGACACAGCGGATCCGAGGCCGGGAACGAGCCGAGCCCCATCAGGGTCTCGGTGATCGGGATGCCAAGGCCGCGCACCAGCCGGGTCAGTTCGGGCGCGGCGCCCGACCATTGCACGCCGCCGCCGACGTAGAACAGCGGGCGCTCGCTCTTCTCGATCGCATCGACCGCGCGCTCGATCTGCCGCGGATTGCCGCGGATGGTCGGTTTGTAGCCGCGCAGCTCAACCCGCTCCGGATAGCTGAACGGATGCACCGCCTGCTGCACGTCCTTCGGCACGTCAACCACCACCGGTCCCGGTCGTCCGCTGCCGGCGATATAAAACGCCTCCTTGATGGTTCGCGCGAGGTCCGCGACGTTCTTGACCAGGTAATTGTGCTTCGTGCACGGACGGGTAATCCCGACGATATCCGCCTCCTGAAAGGCGTCGTTACCGATCAACTGCGTCCCCACCTGACCGGAAATGACAATCAGCGGAGTGGAATCCATGAAGGCATCGGCGATTCCGGTTACCGCATTGGTGGCGCCAGGCCCCGAAGTCACCATCACCACCCCCGGCCGTCCGCTGACGCGGGCGTAGCCTTCGGCCATGTGCGTCGCGCCCTGCTCATGGCGGACGAGCACGTGTCGCAGTTTGGAATCCAGCAGGGCGTCGTAGGTCGGCAGGATCGCACCGCCGGGATAGCCGAAAATAACGTCGGCGCCCTCAGCGATGAGACTCTCGATAATGATCTGGGCGCCGGACAGTTTTTTCATCGACCTTTCCTAACCGTTAGCGGAATTTTCAGAAATTTTTGCGGAGTCTAGAGAATATATCACGAAACGCCAACCGACAACGCCGCCGTCCGCGTCATTCTCGATTTGCCTCCCGGGAGTCCGGATGCGGCCCTGCTCGCCGGCTAAGCCGGCGGCTTCCGGGATGGCGCACGCTATTCTCTGAAAATAGCCTCGATATTGTTGCCGTCCGGATCGAGCACGAACGCCGCGTAATAGCCCGGCGGATAACCCTGCGCAGGGTCGCGAAGCCCGGGAGCGCCGTTGTCTGTTCCGCCGGCGCGGAGCGCGGCAGCGTGGAAAGCCTCGACCGCGGCGCGGCTCGGCGCGGCAAAAGCCGTATGGTACTTCGCTCCCGGCGGATGAAAGCGGTCGATCCAGAAGACCGGAAAAGCGGCGCCGTAGCCGACCGCGTCGGCGCCGCTCTCCGGCGGAAGCTGCCTCACCCGACCAAGCCCCAGCGGCGCCAGCGCCGCATCGTAGAAGGCCGCCGAGCGGGCGACGTCGGCCACCCCGATACCGGTATGGTCGATCACGCAGGCGGCACCATCTTCATTCGCTGAAGAGCTTCGGGCGATCGCCGGCCCATCCGCTCTCGTACGGCGCAGTCATCCGCCCGATCGCACGCAGGTGCTGAAACTTCCACACGCCGTTGACCTTCACGTAATCATCCTCGTAGCGCGCCGCGAGCCATACCGCGCGATTTCCTTTGCGGAAGGTGAAGGGACCGAGAAAGTACCAGATGCCGTGCGCGCGATCGCCGTCAACCTTAATGCGCGGGTTGAAGACGTTGTGCTGCGAGAAGCTGATCCGTTCTTCAAAGCTCTTGAACAGCTTGCGAAGCTCGGCATGACCCCTGGCCAGACCGACGCCCTTGCCCTCCCAGATCCCATCTTCGGCGAAGATGCCGACGATGCGGTCCTGGTTGTGGTTATCGTCGCAGATGTCGCAGTATTCGGCCTTCAGCCGCTTGATTGCCTCGATATCCTCGAGCGCGGTAATCCGCCTCTGCAATGCGGTTTCGTCCATTGGCTACCTCCCGCCGGATCGGCTAACCAATCGCCGTTTCAGGCCGCCTTGCCCTTCTTCTGGGCATGCGCGTCCATCATCGCCTTCACCGCGCGCCAGTCGAGGACGCCCGCGATCGTTCCGTCCTTGCCATGAAACGCCACCGGCCCGTAGACGTTGGCGAGATAGATCGTTTCGACCGGATGGGTGGTGGCCTCGTGAACGGCGCCCGCCGGCTCGTAGATATAATCGCCGGCCTTCGCCGAACCGCCGCGGTAATCGATCTGGCCCGAGAGCACGTAGAAGTCGGCCGGTCCGAGATGGGTATGGGCTTGGTTGACCTGCCCCGCCGGCGCCTTGATGAGCGCGCTCCAGGCCCCGGTCTCCTTGCTGACCCGCAGAATCTTGAACAGGTTGCCCGAGCCGCTGTCGATCCATTCCTGATCGTTCGAGCGCACCAGCGCCGCGTCGAGGGGATCGAAATACATCGAGACGATTTCAGGCTTTTGCTTGTCGGCCATGGGTTCCTCCGTTGGGGTTTGGTCGTGTCCTGCGGCGCTCGAGGTTGCCGCCCGCGAGCGCGGTTAACTGTGGTCGCCGGGGGCGCCGCGAGAGGATCCTAAGCGCCGCCAGTCCGCATCCAACATACAGCAGAGCAAAGCCGATCCACATGTAGGTGATACGGCGATCGACGTTCCATTGCGTCGCGCCGAGGATAATCGCGCCGAGGACCAGCCAGATGGTCAGCCGAGGCGCGAAATTCCGCAATGGCGAGTCGTTGTAGTCGGCCTCACGCGCCGCCAGCACCATCCAGCCCATCGGGATGGCGAAGGTCACGGCCAACAGCACGAGGCCGAGCTGCGGTTGCATGCTGTTATAGAGGTAGAGCGCCAGGGCGAACAGAACGACCATCAGCGGCGTGAAAATCGCCAGCCGCCAGGGGAAGCGATAACTACTCTCCCGCTCCATGGCGCATCAGTAGCTGAAACCGCCGATTTCTGACAAGGGCGACAATCATGCTATAAGTTTGGCTCTGGCGATGGAGGAACGACGCTTATGTCTCACAAGGGCTTTTCCCATCTCGGACTGTCCACCCTTGATCTCGACAAGACGCGCGCCTTTTACGAAGGCGTCCTCGGCTTCAAACCGGTCGTCTGCGACACCATCAAGGTCAAGGAAGGCGGCTCGATCCGCCACATCTTCTTCGATACCGGGCGTGACCAGCTAATCGCCTTCATGGAAGCGCGCGGTGTGGACGGCATTCCGCGCGAGTACGATACGTCGATCAACCGCGGCCTCGGCGTGCCGTCGGCGTTCTATCACTTCGCCTTCGAAGCAGGCAGCGAAGCGGGGCTCGCGCAAAAGCGCGATGAACTGCGCGCCAAAGGCGTGGAAGTGACCGATATCGTCGATCACAAGTGGGCGAAATCGATTTACTTCAAGGATCCCAATGGCCTGCAGCTCGAATACTGCTGTCTCGTCCGCGAATTCACCGCCGACGACGCCACCATGCAGGACCGTTTCGAGATCTCTGTCCAGCAACTCGGTTTGGATCCGAAGGGCCCGCTGGCGAAAAGCTTCACCAAAGCCTGAAGTCCTCGAGCGGTCCCTGACGGCGAAGGCCTGGTCCGTGCGAAAAACGGCGCGCGTCAACCCGGACCGCACTCCGGCCGCTTCCTTCGGCACGGCGTGCGGCTCCGGACCGGTCCACCGTTCGCCGCTCTCCGCGATAAAATTTTGAGGAAGCTCCGCGATGACTGATCGGGACACGCTCTGCGGATGGGGCGACGCGCGCAAACTCGCCTATTTTGCCGCTAATCACGACGTCATCATTCCGCGCCGTGACGAACAGCTCGCCACGGTCGTCGAGCTGATTCCGTATTCGCGCAACGAGGCCATCAGGGTGCTCGACCTCGGATGCGGTTTCGGGGCGCTGACCGAAGCGGTTCTGAACGCCTATCCGCAGGCGACGGTAACGGCCGTCGACGGCTCGCCGGCGGCGCTCACCGCAGCGCGCGATTATCTGCGGGCGCGGGCCGTGCGCGTGCATCTCGAGCTACGCGACCTTGCCGACCCGCAGTGGCACGAGGGCATCGCAGGGCCGTTCGCGGCAATCGTGTCGGCGCTCGCCATTCACCATCTGAGCGACGAGCGCAAGGCCGCGCTGTACCGGGAAATCAGGGAGCTGCTGGAACCCGGCGGCATTTTCATGAACAACGAGATCGTCGCCTCGCCGCCGGCGCTGCGCGAGCGTTTCGAGAGCGCCGCGATGGCGACAATCCAGGCGCAGGAGCGCGCGAAACGCGGTCGCAGCCGCTCCCTCGAGGAACTGCGGCGCGAGCTCGACGAGCACATGCGCAGCGCGCCCGCGACGCCCCATCCGTCGATTCCCCCGCTGGCCCGGCAATTGGCCTGGTTGAATGACGCTGGGTTCGCTTCGGTCGATTGTTACTGGCGCTATCTGGATTTCGCGATCGTCGGCGGCGTCCGGCAATGACGGCCGACGCCGGCCGCCTGATACTCGTGCGCCATGGCGAAACCGTCGGCAACTCGCGCATCCGCTACTATGGTCGAACCGATCTCGCGCTCGCCGCATCCGGACGCGCACAGATGGCGGCGGCGCGCGCGGCGCTGCTTGCGCGCTTCAATCTCGCTCGTTTCGATAGGGTCTTCAGCAGCCCGCTTGAGCGGGCGCGCGAGAGCGCGCGGATTGTTGCCGGCGGCGGCCCCTCAATCATCGCGGTGCCGGAATTTGCCGAAGTCGACTTCGGCGATTTCGAAGGGCTTACCGCCGAAGAAATCGCGCGGCGCTTTCCGGCCGAGTTCGCGCGCTGGAACCGCGACCGCCTCGCCGAGGATTATATCTATCCCAACGGCGAGAACCGTCGCGCGTTTCGCCTCAGGGTGGAACGCGGTCTCGACCGTATCGGCTCGGCGCTGGCGGAGGGCACGTCCCTCATCGTCGCTCATCGCGGCGTTATCCGCGTGATCAGCGATCGTCTAACCGGCGTGCGCCCGGAGATCGCGCTCGGCTCGATTCAGGTCCTTCGCCGCGGGAATGACGGCGGCTGGCGCGCCGAGCTGGTCGACTTCGAGGCGCATCTCGCGCCTGACGGTTAATGCCGCGATGCGGGCTCCAGCAGGTCCTCGCGGATGACTTCGAGATCGGTGCGATCAAGCCCAATCACTTCGTGCATGAACCCCTCGATACCGCCGTTTTCGTCGATCATCTCGAAAATCGGCTGGAGCTGGGTCGGGCTCAGCGGCAGTTGCGGAAACGCCTCGTTGCTGAGCAGGAAGTCGGCCACGATAAGCTCGCGGTTGACGCCCAGCAATTCGAGCAGCATCGCCGCGCCGACCCCCGTACGATCGCGTCCGGCCGAACAATGGAACACGAGCGGATAGACGTCACGCTCGGCCAGGAGCTTGAAGAAGCTCTGCCAGTCCTCGATGAACTCCGTCAGAATCACCAGATGCTCGTGGCCGGGCTTCGTGTCGATCTTGTGAAAGCCGTCTTCGCGAAACCAGGTGTCGCCGATCGGGATATGCTCCCAGCGTACGCCCGAGGCCAGGAACTCCGAGCGCGGCGGACCCAGATGGCGGACTTCGAGCCGACTCTGCAGGGTAACCAGTGTCCGCAACTGGATCGCGGTCAGCGGATGCTCACCGTCGGCATTGAGATGCGCCAGATGCGCCGAGCGATAAACCATCCCGGGTCGCACGCGCCGCCCGCTGGCAGCCGGACGCCCTCCCAAATCGCGAAAATTGCGCCCGCCGATGCGACGGATGAGATCGAAATCGATCACGACGCGCGGCGCTTCGGCAGCTTTGTCCTTCATCGTTCGTTCGCGCGACATCGTCGGCATCCCACGCTTCCCGGAGTTTACCCCGACCAACCCGAGGATGTCCCCTTGACCAGATGGTAACCCGCCGCCGACTGAGCGGAAAGACCCTTCGCCGAGGTTATGTTTCACCCTCGTTAAACTGCCGAGCGGAAACTTTCTGCGAGAAAGTATTTCCTCGGAACTTGATGCCGACCGGCAAGGTTCGCTATAAGCCAGACTACGGTGGGGCATTAGGGCTTGGGCGGACAGCAACTCGCTTTCCGCGGTCCCCCGGACGGAGGCAAAACCCATGGCGGAATTCGATGTAATAATCAGAGGCGGCACGATTATCGACGGCACCCGCATGCCGCGTTATCGCGGTGATGTCGGGATCAAGGATGGCAAGATCGCCCAGCTCGGCTATCTCAAGAGCCATCAGGGCAAAAAAGTGATCGACGCCGGCGGCCAATTCGTCGCCCCCGGTTTCGTCGATCTTCACACCCACTACGACGCCCAGTTGTTCTGGGATCCTTATTGCACGATTTCGAGCTGGCACGGCGTCACCTCGATCGTGATCGGCAACTGCGGCTTCGGTTTCGCGCCGGTCAAGCCCGAGTTCCGTGACCGCGCGATGCTCACGATGACGCGCACCGAGGCCATCCCCTACGCCGCGATGAAGGCCGGGCTGCCGTGGGATTGGGTCACCTACCCCGAGTTCCTCGACAGCGTCGACCGCCATCCCAAAGGCGTCAACATGCTGCCGTTCGTGCCGATGGCTCCCGTAATGATCTGGGCGATGGGTCTCGAAGACGCCAAGTCGGGGCGGATGCCGACGCCGGCCGAAACCGCCGAAATGAAGCGCATCATCAACGAGGCGATGGACCATGGCGCGTGCGGATGGTCGGCGCAGCGCTTCGGCGAGAACAGCGTGCAGGCCGATTATGACGGCACCCCGATGGTCACCGACCTGATGCACGACGAGACCGCGATCGAACTCGCAAAGGTGTTGGGCGAGCGCAATGAGGGCTTCATTCAGATGTCCTACATTCCCAACGCCAGCCGCTACGAAGGCGACGCGCAGGACCACACCGAGAAGCACTACGAGGAACTGGCGCTCGCCGCCGGACGGCCAATCCTTTACAACGCGATCGCGATCAATGACCGCTACCCCGAGCGCTTCCGCCGCCAGGTGCGCTGGATCGAAAGCTGCGCCAAACGGGGCATCCGCGTTTACGGCCAGAGTGCGACCCTCGAGGTCGGCTTCCTCTTCACCTTCAAGGACTGGAACCTCTGGGACGACATGCCGGCGTGGCGCGAGGTCACGACCGGCCCGGTTGAAGATCGTCTGATGAAGCTGAGCGATCCCGAACGACGGCCGGGCCTGCGTAAGGTCGACGAGATGACCGGACTCATCACCAACAATGTCCGCGACATCTTCATCCTGACCTGCAAGGAACCGTCGCTGCAGAAATACCAGGATCGCAAGATTGGCGAGATCGCCGATGAGGAAGGCAAGCATCCGGTCGATGTGATGCTCGATATCGCCTGCGCCGACGGCCTGAACACCGAGTTCTACACGCCGCCTATCAAC
>Ga0070741_10000995_pt1 | contig 92280 bp, 89 predicted proteins | sample Coa_R1_4_FD_66440 | JGI IMG/M metagenome (GOLD analysis project Ga0070741, IMG submission 66440) | Surface soil microbial communities from Centralia Pennsylvania, which are recovering from an underground coalmine fire - Coalmine... | ecosystem: Environmental > Terrestrial > Soil > Unclassified ...
GATGGCATGGCCGAGACGCTGTTCGGCACGGACCACACGGCGATGATCGCGGTTACGAACGTCGCGGGTCCCCATGCCCCGAACCGTCGCGCGATCCAATACACGAGCGGCAGCCACGCCATGTACGCGGCCCAGAGCGCGATGCGGAGCGAGATGAGGCTCGTGCCCAGCAGCCGAAAAACGCCGGCGTGGTAGATGGCCAGTCCGCCCGTATATGCATCCTCGAAATCCCGATGCGGCAGCTCGCCGCCGAGCACGCGCAGGGCGGTCTGCGCGAGGAGCCCTTCGTCGTGGGGGTTCCAGCCGTACGGCAGCCGGCTGGCCAGGTAAACGCCGCACGCGACCCAGACGAGCAGGGGAATAACGCGCTCGCGTGTCACAATGGGCGGAAGGGCACGCAGGCTAATATACTTTTGCGGGATGGCAAGAGACGCGGTGAATCACGAGATCGAGGTCACGCGTACCGCGCCGGGCGCTGAGCGTGTGCTGACCTCAGACGCGTTGGCGTTCGTGGCCCGACTCCAGCGCGAGTTCGGCCCCGTGCGTCAGGAGCTCCTGGACGCCCGAGCCGCCCGACAACATCGCCTAGATGCCGGCGAGCGCCCCCGTCTCTTACCCGAGACCGCGGAGATTCGCGCGTCCGATTGGCGCGTCGCCCCGCCGGCGCCGTCACTCGCCGCGCGCCGGATCGAGATCACGGGCCCGGCCGAGCGCAAGATGATGATCAATGCGTTCAATTCGGGTGCTGATGGATTCATGGCGGACCTCGAGGACTCGCTGTCCCCGACGTGGGAGAACGTCGTCGAGGCCCAGGCGAACCTGCAGGACGCCGTGCGTCTGACGCTCGACTACACCGCCCCGGATGGCAAAGCCTACAAGCTCAAGCCAAAACTCGCGACGCTTTTAGTTCGTCCTCGCGGCTGGCATTTGGTCGAGCGTCACGTCCGAGTCGACGGCCATCCGATGTCGGCGAGTCTGTTCGACTTCGGCATGTTCTTCTACCACAACGCCCGCGAACAGATCGCGCGTGGCGCGGGCCCGTACTTTTACGTCCCCAAGCTCGAGTCCCATCGCGAGGCGCGTCTCTGGCACGATGTCTTTGCGTTCGCCGAGCGCGAGCTCGGCATCGCGCCGGGCTCGATTCGGGTGACGATCTTGATCGAGACGATCTTAGCGGCGTTCGAGATGGACGAGATCCTCTACGAGCTCCGCGATTATGGCGCGGCGCTCAACGCTGGTCGTTGGGACTACATCTTCTCGATCATCAAGAAATTCCACGTCGACCCGTCGTTCGTCCTCCCCGATCGCGCGCAGGTGACGATGACGGTCCCGTTCATGCGCGCGTACGCGACGCGTCTCGTCCAGACCTGTCATCACCGTGGCGCCCAAGCGATCGGCGGCATGGCGGCGTTCATTCCGAGCCGCAAGGACCCGCAGATCAACGCCACCGCGATGGCGAAGGTCACCGAGGACAAACAGCGCGAGGCCGCCGACGGTTTCGACGGCACGTGGATCGCGCACCCGGACCTCGTCCCGGTCGCGTTGGAAGCTTTCGCCAAGCGCCCCCCAGTGTCGCGCGACACGAGCGCACCGACCGCCGATCCGGCGTCGCTGATCGACGTGCACATTCCGGGCGGCACGGTCACCGAGGCGGGTGTCCGCAACAACATCAGCGTCGCGCTTCAATACCTCGAAGCGTGGATGCGGGGCTCCGGTGCCGTCGGCATCAATAACCTGATGGAAGACGCCGCGACGGCCGAGATCTCGCGTTCGCAGCTCTGGCAGTGGGTCCGCCATCGCGCGCGCTTGGCTGGCGGCGGGCAGGTGACGCAGGAGCTCTACGATGAGATTCGCACGGCCGAGTTGATTACGCGCCGTGCGGAATCGGGCCAGAAGGGCCGGTGGGATGATGCGGCCGTCTTCCTCGACGACCTCGTTACGAGCTCCGCGTTCCCGGAATTTCTAACAGTCGCTGGCGCGCACTACCTCCGGTAACTCGCTCGGCCACAATTTCGCCGATCGCGCTCGCGAACTTGAACCCGTGTCCTGAGCACGCGCTCACGATCTCGACATTCGAGTGAGTGGGGTGTGTTTCGACGAGAAATCGTTCGTCGGGCGTGTTGGTGTAGAGGCACACTGATGACTCGATGAGGGCCCCGTCGGCCGAGGGCATGTAGGTTCGCAACAATGCTCGTACGTACTCGACCTCCTCCGCGCCGACGTTTCGGTCCACGTGCTCAGGATTGACGATAGCGCCTTCGTGATGAATGGCGATCTTGAGCCCTTCGTCGCGACCGGGAATTGCATACCAATACCGCCCAGGCGCGTACTCGCAGATCACGACGGGGAAGCGCTCGGGCGCAAACAGGTCTGTTGGCGTCGCGGGACGAAACCAGTGCTGCACTTGGCGCTCGACCCGCAGCGTCACCCGCAAATCGCGCACGAGGTCCGAAGTCCAAGCCCCGGCGGCGATGACGAGTCGCTCCCCTGTGTAGGTCTCGTGCGCGGTAGTCACGCGAAGGAGCCCGTCGCGGTCGTCCCACCCAGTGACGCGCTCGCCCGTGACAATCCGCGCCCCGTGATTTCGAGCGAGCTCGAGGTAGGCACTAACGGCAACCTCGGGCCGCAGCGCTCCGGCGCGGGGTTCCACCACACCCACCATATCCGCCATGGCCCGGAGCCCAGGCACTCTCCGCGAAACCGCGGCCGCGTCCACCACCTCATGCTGCAGCCCATGCGTCTTCGCGCTAGCCAGCGCCCCACTCACAAGCCGCCCCGACGCTGGCCCAAGCATGAGCCCCCCCGTCCTTTCGAATATCCGCCGCCCGCTAAGTCTTTCGATCTCCTCCCACTTCTCAAACGCCCGCGCCACGAGCGGCACGTACCCTGGATCCTCGAAATACGCCTCCCGAATGATCCGCGACTTCCCATGGGTCGACCCATATGTATGCGGCGGCTCCCACCGATCGACGCCGAGCACCCTTTTCCCTCGCCGGGCGAGTTCAAACGCAATGGCGCTGCCCATTGCACCGAGCCCGACGACTATCACGTCATAGCGCGCGCCATTCCTCTCGCTCATATTTCCGGCCCACGTGTTGTTTTGGGGTGTAGCTTAGCTGGCAAAGCGCCCGGCTGTTAACCGGGAGATCGCTGGTTCAAATCCAGCCGCCCCAGTTTTCCAACCATATCTGAATCATCGACTTACGGGCTCGGCCCCTCAGATCACTTTGAGGCGGGGGGCCGTTGGGGGCCGTTTTACGGCCCCCCGAGATGTCGCTGCTTCCCACTGCACACCGAGTTTCGACGGCTCGTTCATCACTGCCAGGATCGTGTCTGGATCCGGTTGCTGATAACACTTCAAGAGCATCTGCGTCCCTTTCCAACCGCCCGCAGCTGCGACATCAACTAGCGGTAAGTGCTTTCGCTCTGTCGCCCACTTTCGGCGATACGGGTGCCACGCACCCATTCTCATCTTGCGCAGCCCCGCGTGGTTCTCTGCGTAATCGAGCCATTTCAAGAACATCCTGCGGTTCATCAGCTTGCCCTCACCACGTTCCGGTGTGAACACCGGTCCGGTCGCGCCGCCCAACCGTTCGCGAAAGGTCGTGCTCTCGTCGTATAGGCTATCGGGCATTGGCACGACCCATTCCTTACCACGCTTATCGGCCTCTGCGCGCCAGACAATTTGACATTGCTCGAGATCGAAGTCTTCCCACTCCAGTGCGCGAATGGAACCGAGACGGCGACCAGTCGCCTCTGCGATCACCAAAGCAAACTCGATTTTGATCCAGCGATGTTTGGTCTGGAGATCAATTGCTTCCGCAGCGAGCTGCTGTAGCGCGGTCCGTGTCTTTTGGAACCGTGCGTATGAGGCGATCGGTCGACGTGGATTCTTTTCCTGTACGACCTTCACTCCGAACAGCGGATCGCGATCCAACCACCGGCCGCCGTCCGCAGTGGGCACCTGACAAGCCCACCGCAGCACCGTGCGCAGCATGACAAAATCACCATGCACCATTCGGTCGCCAACGCGCTGACCCAGAGTGCCATTCGCGTTTCGGGTCTGACCGGCACGGCGCGCGAGATCGTAACGCCGCCATTCGAGCGCGTTTAGTCGGCGGACGTCATAGTTGCGACCGAAAAAACGGATAATGCGCTCGATCAGTGACGACTCGTACGCGATCGTCCGTTCTGTGTTGTCGAGGTGGGTCGTGCACTCCGTGCGATAGCGGCGCCACACGTCGGCAAGCCGAACAGCGCCGGCGGCCGGCGCTGTCTTCTCCTCGACCATGGCGGCGAGCAGCTCGTGACCGAGGCGATCGGCTTCGTCGCGGTCAGTCGTTCCGAGCGACAGCTGGTCGCGTCCAATGCCTTGGACCCAGATCGCGCGGAAGAATACTCCGTCCTTTCTCTTTTGAAACAGCCGGACGCGCATCCCCCGATCACCGAGTGATAGCGTCCATTTTTCGTTGACCAGGTTCCACTCACCGGGTCGAATCGGGTCGGCCATTGGAAGCTCCAAGCCGTCGACTCGCGAGGGACCGGGCGTCGGTCAGTGGATCATAACATCGCGGTGCGGGATCAGCGTCATCGTTAGCCCGCGCGCCGGGACGAATCGGGAGAGCGCCTAAGCGGACGCGAGGAGCACCGCGGCGGCCGCGGTTGGGGATCCGGTGCTGACGAACCAGGCGTGCCAGGTGATCACGCGAGTAGCCGGAGCGTAGGGCTGCATCGCTGAGCGTGAGTGTGGCTTCCTCGTGATCGGCGACTTCGTCGCGCAGCTCTGTCAGGATCTGGTCGATCAATGGCGCGGCTTCGACGGACGCGCGCAGTCCCGCGAGCTCGTCGCGTCGCGCGGTCCAGCGTCGGAGAAAGTCGTCGAGTCCCATCTGGCCATTGTCCGGTCTTGGGAAGACTGGCCTGATGTGGCGACGGTCTACGTGTGGGTCACGTTGATCAATTCACGGTGCATCGCAGTCATAAATAGTAGGAGGGGCGATCACCGGTTGATCCTGACACGGTGCATCAGCGTCATAAGGAGTAGGGAGAGGAAGGTCATGTCTCATTTTCAGGAGGTACGGTACCGATGTCGCGGGGGACGACGCGTAGGCGTCGCAATTCCAAGTCCGCCCGATCGCCGGTTCGGGCACGCGTCACGCAGGCGGAGCGCGATATCGTCAGGCGGCTGCGCGCTGGGGACGAGGACGCGTTCGATGTGGTGTATGAACGCTGGCACGAGCCGATGCGCCGGCTGGCGGCGAGCTACGTGCGGGGTGAGGCACAAGATGTCGTACACGACGTCTTCCTGAACCTTTGGCGTGGGCGGGCAACGCTCCGAGTCCGCCAGTCTTTGGGTGGATATCTGTTGGCGGCCGTGCGTAATCGAGCGATCGACGCCAGGGCACGAGTAGCGCGCGAGCAACGATTCCCGCAGTGGCTCGAGCGGCGCGCCGGCCGCGGCCGCTCGCAGCAATACGACCTTTTCGAAGCGATATCGGTGGACGAGCGCGCCGTGATTGAACGGCACTCCTACAATGACGGTGAGACGGGCGTGCTGCGCGAGGAGCTGGATCGGATTGTCGCCGCGGTTGTGCGCGCGCTGCCGGCGCGGTGTCGAGCGGTCTATGAAGTCGCGAGGGAGTTGGAGAGCGAGGGGGAAGTGTTGCTCTACGCGACTATCGGCGCACGGCTCGGGATATCTAGTGCGACGGTCCGGCTGCAGCTGATCAAAGCGTGGGATCGGTTCGAGGCGCCATTGAGAGCGGCGGGGTGGCCGAACGTTCTACGGCGTCAGATCACTGGTCGGCCGTAGCTGGATGACTGGTCACGCGCAGTGCCGTGAAATGTCCACAGATATCGATATGTGAGGACGTTTCCCGGCGCGAGCGGCTGCTCGACTCAATCGTTCGGCCGATCGATTGGAAGATGGCGAACGCGATACCGTGTCATCTCGACGGCGATTATGGCGCCCGCTTCTAGGTCCGCTTGGCGTTCCTGGATCACCCGTAACAACCGCGGAGTGACAGCAGCTGGTCTCTCGTCGGAGAGGCGGAACGATATGACGCTGGGCACGGCTTCGCCGCTGGCGGCGACGAGCTCACCGAAGCCCAGGTCGAACGTCAGAAGAACACGGCCTTCAGCGCGCGCCTTCGCGAGAATATCTGGGTCGGGCAGTTTGCCGAGCCCAACCTCCCGGAGATGCACCACATCGTGGCCAACCGATCTGAGGTCGCGCGCCGTCGTACCCGACACGCCCATATCGGCCAGGAATTTCACGCGACATCGGCCAGAGGCGACACTTCTTCAGCCGCTAAATTGGCGACGTAGCGCAGCGCCTGACGAACATCCTCTGCCTCAAGGTCCGGGTATTCGGCAACGATTTGCTCGACCGTCATCCCGTTTGCGACGAGGTTGACGACGAGGGACACCGTGATTCGGTAGCCGCGAATGCAGGCCCGGCCACCCATGACCTTGGGATCGAACGTAATGCGGTCGAACATGTGCATTCTCCTCTGAGATGGAGATGCTTGCGGTGCGGGACAGAGTACGAAATCTACCATGTCGCTCGACAGAGGGCACGCGATCGACATCATAGCCAGCCCTCCTTCCGAAAGCTGACGTAGCAATCGCGGCCGATGATGACGTGATCGTCCACGCGGATGTCGAGCATGCGTCCCGCATCCTGGAACAATCCGGTGAGCTTGCGATCCTGTGGTGACGGCGTGGGGTCGCCGCTCGGGTGGTTGTGGACCAGGATGATTGACTCAGCCGGCGTGCCGACTACCACCCGAAATACTTCGCGAGGGTGAACCATGACCCCATTGAGCGTTCCCGTCGCGACCCGGATCTCGCGCTCGAGACACAACTGGGTGTCGAGTATGCCGACATGAAATTCCTCGACCGCGAGGTCGCGCAGCTGCGGGGCGAACACAGCGGCGATATTCGCGGGATCGGTCATGACCAGGCGTTGCGGCAAGGACTCGGCGGCCCAGCGTCGGGCGACTTCGAATAGCGCGATGACCTGAGCGGCGCGTACTGGGCCGATCCCTGGTACTGTCGTCAGCGCACCGGGTGGCGCGCTGGCCATGCGGCGTAGCGAGCCGCCGCAGCTGGCGAGGAGCGCGCAGCCGATTCCGTGAGCGGCGTCATGATCTGTCGTGGCGCCGACGAGGATCGCGAGCAGCTCGGGGATGGTGAGGGCTGAGGCTCCGAGACGGAGCAGCCGTTCGCGCGGCCGCTCCGTCCGGTGTAGATCGCCGACGAGCAGCATCAGGCCTCTGCGTATGCGGCGTGAACCTCAGCGTCGTGCTCCGCGAGCTCGTCATCAAGCTCCCGAGCGCACGGAAGCTCGGGCGTGTCGTGCAACAGCCGGCCGCCGATTTCACGCGATTCCTGATTGGGTCTGATCGTGCAGCCGCACCAGGCACACGGCGGTTCAACGCGGACGTACCGGCAGAGGAGCGAGGCCTCTGACACGGCGCGCTCAGCGAGCGAATGGCGGGCGAGCTCTGCCTGGACGTAAGAGGTGAAAGGGGTGCCGTCTACGGTCATCAAGCCTTCCAGGGCGATGATACCGACTTCGACGGCGCGAACGGCGCGTTCTTGTGACGGGGACATGCGACCTCCGGATGATAGACCCGGAAGGGCGCACGGTTACTATGCGCGTGCCCCTCCGGGGGTGAATGGCGAGTCAGTCCGCAAACCATCGTAGGGGAGCGGGCTGGCTCGTTTTGCCTGCGAGAACAAAATAGGGGCATTCATTAGAGAGACCATCATCGTGGCGTGAAGGGTATAAGCTTGGTATTGCAGCACTTGCGCGATCTGTATGTCAGGTGTAAATTGTACAAGTCGGTGTACAGTGATCGTCGGAGCCCGCATGAAGAAACGCGCTAAGAAGCGCATCGCGATGTCGGTCTCGGAGGCCCGCCAGTCCTTCTTGCAGCTGGTGCAGGACGTGGCGAACGACGCGGTCGAGATGGTGGAGATCACGCATCGCGATCTCGACGAGGACGTCATGCTCGTGAGTGGGAAGCGGGTGCGGGCCTGGCGGAGCCGGTTGACCGCGCTGGAGTCGCAGCTGCGGGCGCAGGCGGTGGGCGAGCCGTTCCGGCTCATCGGGAGTGGCACGATGACGGACGATGCCGAGGAGTTTCTGGCGGCGTCGCGCCAGAAGGCCGCGCGGGAAGCGGCCGCGAAGCTCGAGAATCTGTAGGGCGCTGCGCATCGAGATCGTATGCCACCCAGCCTCGCCGTCGCCGATACGCACAGTCTCCTGTGGGCGATCACTGACAAGCGCGCGAAGCTGGGCCGGCGGGCGCGGGGCATGTTCGAGCGCGCCGACGCTGGGGCGGGTGCGGTGTACGTGCCGACGCTCGTGTTGGTCGAGATCGCGGAGCTGGTGCACGCGGGGTGTGTGCATCTCAATCGCCCGGTCGAGGCCTGGATTCAAGGGCTTCAGCGATCGCGGCACTACTTGATGGCGGATCTCACGGCCGACGTGGTCGTGCGAGCGCACAGCCTCTATGCGATCCCCGAGCGTGGGGACCGGCTGATCGCGGCGACGGCGCTGGCGCTGGGCGTGCCGCTCATGACGCGCGACGCGGAGATCGCCGCGGCCGGGGTGGTCGAGCGGCTCTGGGACTAGGGCCGCGCCGGGCCGCGCCGGGCCGCGCCGGGCTGCGCGCGTGGGAGCCGCGCCCGGTCGGGCGGCGTGCCCGGGGGTGCGGACGCGTGCGCTCCCCGCCATCGATGTTGCCTATCGCCTCGGATGTAGAGCTGCTGGCCGCGCATGCGCCATCCAACAAAGCGCGCAGCGCGTACCGTTGCTGGGCCATCGGCCACGCCGATGGCGGGGAGCGGTTTAGCGAGCTGAGGTTCTGGGGGGGCGGTTTGAAAGGGAATTGCGTTGCCCGAGCCAGTCGGGCGAGCCCGCGACGTTGCCACCTAGTGCAACCCGTTTCGGGGAGCAGCGGTCCGTGGTGACCTACGAGACTCCGCGCCCGCGGTGGTGGTGAAGCAGTGTCGCTGAGATGGCCCGGGGTCCTTAACTCATCGCGTGCAGGTTAGCTGCACGCCTTGGAGTTGAACCTCCTTCGCTATGAACAACGAGAAGGCGTTGGAGATCACGAGCGCGTACTTGCCACCACCAGTCATGTTCACGTTGAGCGGGATCGCCGTTTCGCGACCGGTGGAGAAGTAGACCTTCGACTGGTGATTGTTCTTCCAGTTGAGATATTCGTCCCAGGTTGTCACGAGGACCATGACATCCTTATTGCCACCCGAGAGAGCTTCGATGTGACCACTCATGTGGCAATTCGGGCGATCGGGTGGCACGACGAAGCTCCACACCCAATACTGGCCCGCGTTGACCTGTTGGGTTCCATCTTGCGCCCTGATTGTGAGTGGGCCCCCCATCTGCGTAGGCATCGCCGAACTCGAACCGCTGCGCGCCCAGAACACTGTCGCGGCGATGACAGCTAGTACGATAAGGAACGCTGGACTTCCAATGCTTCGCTTCTTCGTCGACTGCCTCGCCGAGTTAGGTCGACTCGATTGCGATCGGACTGTCGTGTTCGCGGGGCCGAGCTCGCGGCCGCAATGTTTGCAGACGACTGCGGCATCTTGAATTTGCTCTGCGCAGAAAGGGCAGTTCTTCATGATCGGTACCCGTGTCGAGGCGTTTCGTACATGCATGCGTTTACTAATGGACGACGGGTACGACAGTTGGTCAGTTGCTCACGTGTAGGGATTGCAATCTTGCAATTTGTCGCAGCGTTCTCGCACCAGATTCTCTCCCGAAGTTGCAGCACACCGAAAGGTCGACTTTCACGTCCAAAGAACGTGCTGGCGTAGTCTGACTAACGCGCAACAGGTGCCCAGCTTTCTATTTGGGTGGTCGGATCGCGTCGCATCTTCATCTGCGCGTCCCGTTCGAAAAGCAGCCTATCTTGGAACGGCGTGCGATTCTTGTACAGGCCCTCAGAGCCCCTGCGATTTTCTATGAACTCGCGAAGAGATGAGTCGGATCCGTGAGTGAACTTGAATCCAAGATTCCGAAACACCTCGCAGACAGTTTAGTGGCTGCGCTGAACAAGCACGGATATGCCTTTCAATACAGCTTGCTTCGGGAACTGGACCACCTCGGAGATGACATTCCTCGCAAAGTTCCGTGGCCGTTCGAGGTGGCGGAATTTCCAGTGTCAGTCCAAGGTGATGGCACGCGTATCGATTTCGTGCTAACCCATGCCGCGCGCCGTCACTACGTACTTGCGGAGTGTAAGCGTGCCGATCCACGAATCTCAAACTGGTGCTTCGTGCGCGCTCCCTACGTTCGTAAGCATCGCGGATCCGAAAGCGTAATTGTGGAACGGCTCCGCTTCATGAGAGGCAACTGGTCTACGCCGAATGGCATCTTGAAGAACAAGTTTTATGACGCGACCGGCGTTGCGGCTGGTCACACCGATAATGCCTATCACCTGGCTTTCGAGCTTCATTCGCAAGATCTGGGTGAAAAATCCGAAGCAGCAAGTCGAGGTGGCGACGGCCGAACGATCGAAACGGCGAGCACCCAGATCTTGCGAGGAATGAATGGCTTAGCCGAGTGGATGAGTCGCACCTACGATTTTTTCAAGGATCGCGACGACGTCATTCTGGTCCCCGTGATTTTCACAACGGCGCGCATCTTCAAGAGCGATGTGGACCTGGGATCTGCATCGCTGACGACCGGCAAACTCGCAGCGAGTGACCTACAACTGGAAGAGACAAAGTGGGTCGCGTACCAGTACCACATGTCTCCAGGTATCAAACATCAGCTGCCCTCAGTGGGTAGTAGTACGACGCTGGGTGAGGCGCTCGACCGCGATTACATCCGCACGATCTACATTGTGAATGGCGGAGCATTTGAATCGTTTCTGCGCAGGCTTCCAACGTTCTTGGATATCTTTTAAGCCCGTCGCAGGGCCCGCTTGTCCGCAGGGAGGCCACATTGAGACCGCGGCCCAGCTAATTCCCCATGCCTGCCAATCTTGCGCTTTCAGAGGTATTCACGCCCCCGTCGGATGCCAATGCCACGCTGTGGCGCTACATGGACTTTGCCAAGTACGTCGCCATGTTGGATCGGCGAGCACTGTTTTTCGCGAGAGCGGACCTACTCGGAGACCCCTTCGAAGGGTCGGTTACAGAACTCGACGTGAAAGTTAGAAGTGAGCGCGCAAAGGCGCGTCTAGAAAGCCTACTGGCATTCAATGTCGATCTTCCTGACGCGGCGCTCATGAATTCTCAATTCAATCGCAGTGTTCGCGAATGGACATACATCAATTGCTGGCATCGTAATGCTGGCGAGTCGGCGGCGATGTGGAAGCTCTACGCCCAGTCGAACCAGGCTGTCGCGATCACAACCACCTATAACAAGCTCGTCGAGGTCCTTCCCCAGCAAGCCTATGTAGGTGCCGTGCGATACGTCGACTACAAATCGACAACAGTCGACACGTTGAACGTGTTGGGTCTGTTTATGCACAAACGACTGTCATTCGAGCACGAGCAGGAAATACGGGCCGTTATGCCGATTTGGACGTCAGGGAGTGCTGTGAATCTATTTACGCCAAACCCACATCAAGGGATCTCCGTCCCTGTGGATCTCGGAGGGTTGATCGAGAAGATATACGCCGCTCCTGAAGCACCAGAGTGGTTCCGAGACCTAGTAAGCCAGGTTTCGGTCAAGTACGGGTTGGCTAGAGCAGTGGTAACATCTAGCCTTGACGATCGCCCTTTGTACTGATCGAACAGCCAACTCACTTCACGAGTCGGATCGCCGGCTGACTGAACACGCAACACGGAGGCGGCTGCTGGAGCGGTGGATCAGGTTCTATGTCACCCGTGGGATCGCGATTCGCCGTCACCCGTTCGATATATCCTGAACTAGAGCGCGCTTGGCGTCGCACACACATTACCTGTCGTCGCCCCGCGCAAACCGCCGGGCGCTCTCAATAATGTCAGCGACGTTGCGTTCCACTGCGCTTCTCCACGCGCGCTGGTAGTCATCAAGAAGCAAGCGCATGCTGGGGTTGTCGTCCCACGTCAGCCAGCGAACTGGCATTGCAGCGTCGAGGATCGGGATATGTGATTCATCGCCTGCCGGAAACACCCATCGAGCGCACTGGGCGAATACGATGATCCCAAGAATGTTCGGGTCGTCGACGCAGGGTTTGATGTGGTTGAGAACGATATCTAGGCGTTCAACGAAGAGGTTGCCCCGCTCCTCAGCTGCCGCTGGTAGGTTAGCTCCTTCGAGTCGAGCGTCGAGGTTCAGCGCGATCATTCCGCGTAAACCCGTGTCGCGAATCTGAACGACTGCGCGATTCACGTGCTCAGCAATGCGCGCCGGTTTAAGGCTACGAACGCGCTTCGCGGCGATGCCGATACGTTCGTAGCCCAAGGTGACGCGTAGATCGGGCTCGCCACCCTGGACATCCACCGCGGTGTGTGCGAAGAGAGCAGCAACGAACAACTCAAACTGCACATCGCGGGCATAGGCCGAGCTTGGCGTGTCCCCCAGCTCGTGCCCACCCATCATTCGGCGCAATCGGTCGTTGGTGAACGGCGTTCGCGACCGCTGGCGCCGACGGTTGTAGATGGCGTGAGAGATGAGCACCGTTTCCCAAGCAGTGCGCCAATTGGTCTCAATGCGATGAAGGAGTATCGAATCATCAGGTCGGAGCAATACTTGGCCGTTGTTGATGCGACGCAGCAACGAGAGCGCGCGCTTCTGGCGGCAATCGGACGGAATGGTGATACCGACCGCCTCAAGGTGCCGCAGCGAGACATCAAGTAGGGCTTGTAGCTCGCCGGAGCCTGTACGCGGGAGGAGGGTCCCACTGAGCCAAGTATCTAGAATTTGCGGACGGGACATCTTCAGGGAACCGAGCGGTCAGGTGAGCACTCCGAATACTATCGACCTCGTCAGCGCGGTAGTTGGAAGGCGCAGTACCTCGGAGATCGCCAAAACCGCCTAGCGATTGTGTGATGGCAGCCGGCGGCGTCGCTGACGGTCATGAATGCGAGGCCCGGGTCGGGAGGCCGCGGGCCGGCAGCAGCTGACTGAACGCGCAACACGGGAGGTGGCTGCTCGAGCGGCGCATCAGGGTCTATGCTCGCCGCGAGATCGGGGTTCGCCGCGGCCTCGTTTCAGATCCTAAATAGACCGGTCGGCGATCAAATCCGTCAGAACACAGTATGCACACCTCTCATGGTTCATACTGAATGGCGCCTCCGACTGTCGATACGTCGCGGGACCGCCGCCTTTGGCTGTTGCTCATCGTTGATTTGGTCTTTGCGGCCGCTTGGGCAACGGAATTTGTGGCGTGGCGCTGCGGGTTCGATGCACGCCTTGGACCAGCCTCGTACGAAGTGGCCGGGTCGCAACGGGTGTCGCTGTATGCGATCGCGATCGGGTTGGAAATCGTCATGGCTGCGGCGCTGATGCTGCGACGGGGCAGGCGATTCGTACCAGCCGGGTTCCTCGTCGTGGTCGCGTGCCTGTTTGTGGCGGCGCGGTGGCCGATCTATGCGCCATACGATGTGATCAAGTGGGCGTTCGTATACCGCCGGACCGTTGCGCTCAAGTCAGTGTTCGCGCAAGCCGCGATGGTGTTCACGGGCGCGGCGGTGGCGGTGATCGGCGCGACGTTCGGGGCCATACGCGGTGCCGGCCGGCGTCCAGGGACCGGCTCCTATGGAACGGCGCGGTGGGGCGACGCGCGGGAGCTCGTCCGAGGTGATGGGTTATTGATTGGACGCGATGGGCGCAACAAGCCGCTGCGTTATGCGGGCGACGGTCATCTGCTGACGGTCGCGCCGACACGGTCGGGTAAGGGTGTCGGCGTCGTGATTCCCAACATTCTGACGTACCCGGGCCCGCTCGTCGTGACCGATCCGAAGGGGGAGAACTATGCGGTGACGGCGGCTCGTCGGCGTGTTGTTGGTGGGTCGGTGCATGCGCTCGATCCGTTCGGCATTGCAGGTGGCCGGGCAACGTACAATCCGCTCGATCTGATCGACGCGACGGGCGATATAGCGTTCGACGATGCGGGGCTGCTCGCGGAGATGTTGGTCGTTGGAAGTGGCCGCGGTGGCGAGAGCGTATTCTGGGATACCGAGGCGAAAGCGATTCTGTCTGGGCTGATCCTGTATGTCGCGGCGCATGAGACGGGGCCGCAGCGGAACTTGGCTCGCGTGCGCGCGCTGCTGTCGTCTCCGCCGGACCAATTCGCGGGGCTCGTCAAAGAGATGTCGACGAGTGAGGCGGTCGGTGGACTGGTCGCGCGGGCGGCGAACCGCATCCTCAGCACGGACGCGCGGCTTCGATCGAATATCATCTCGGCCGCTCAGAGTCACATGCATTTCCTCGACAGTATGCCCATCGCGCGCGTGACCGGGTCATCGACGATCGCGTTGCCGGCGTTGGTTGAGGAGCGTGCCAGCATCTTTCTGATTTTGCCGCCCGCGCACATGCAGACGCATCGGGCGTGGTTGCGTGTCATGATCGCGTGTGCACTACGGTGTGCCATGGGAAAGGGTCAACGGACGGTGCACCGGACGCTGTTCCTGCTCGACGAGTTCGCGAATCTGGGGCCGATGGAGCCGATCCAGAACGGCATCAGTATCGCCGGCGGGTATGGCGTGACGTTCTGGTTGCTCGTGCAGGATCTCGCGCAGCTGCGGCACGTGTACGGCGAGGCGGCGCAGTCGTTCATCGCGAACAGCGACGTGTTGCAGGCGTTCGGCGTGAACGATCTCGAGACCGCGGAGCATCTGTCGAAGCTCGCGGGCGATCAGACGGTCGTGGTCGCGAGTCAGAGCCGATCGTCGGGCGTGTCGCGTGGGCGAAGTGGGAGCTCGCAGGAAGGCGCCGCGGAGACAGTGTCCGAGCATGGACGGCGGTTAATCACGGCTGACGAGGTGCGGCGGTTGCCGGCGTGGGAGCAGCTGTTGTTCCTGCGAGGGCGGGCGCCGTTCAAAGTGCAGCGCATCGATTATCGGGTCGATCGGGAGTTCGCGGGGCTGGCGGCCGCAAATCCGCTGTATGGTATTGAGGGATCGACGAAGTCGGCCTAGCGCGAGCGGTCGAGAAGTTAGTCGCCAAGCTCCCGGGCCACGAGCTTCGCGAGCTGCGGCACGATGGGAGACGCCGGCAGGTCGCGCAGACGAGTGAGCTGCTGGGCCGTCGCGATCTGAAGCGCGTCGAGCGCGCCGCGGACGGCGTCAGTAGATGCTCCCGGCTGGAGACTTAAGAGGTCGCGCGATTGGCGCACGTGCGCTGACCATTCTTTCACAAGAGCGGAGGCCTCAACGGCTGCGACGCGGGCGGGGAGCTCATCGTGCCAGCGCCAGAGGCCGAAGAATCGGCGGCGTTCGACGGTGAGCAGTGTGCCGAATTGCTCGGGACGATCGCGCAGCGCGTACGTGGCCCGGTCAGCACCGTGCTCGTTCTCGTACCTAAGAAACTCGCGCTTCGCTGACTCGGGGTCGCGATAGGTATCGGTGAGCGCGCGGTGTGTGTCCGCGCCGCTGCGTTCGGCGCGATCGACGGCCCACACGGCTTGTCGGAGGCGCTGGGTGATCGAATCGATCTCGCGCGCGAGCTCGTATGCCGATTGGGTGGGCTCTGCGGCGTGCGCCCGCTCGACAACGGGCGTCAGAGGGCCCAGTCGCGCTTCGAGGCGTGACAGGGATACGTCGGCGGCGATCTGGGACGCTTTGACACGGCGGGTGCCGTCGGTGATCGCGAGACCGTGGGCGCGTCGCTCGAGTGAGATATCGTGTGCGGCGAGTTGTTCGCGGAGCTCATCCCAGCTGCGCGCGGCGCGGATATCTGGCAGCAGTGCGCGGAGTCGTTCCAGGAGTGGCGCTGCGGCGGATGGGTCCCGGTCGATTGTCGGCCGGGCGGGACGGTCGGCCAGGCGCTCGTGGCGCTCAGTCACGCGGCGAAGGTCAAGCTCGATTTCTTGCGCGGCGAGGCTGCGATCGAGGACCGTGTGGTCGTGCCATTGATCCCAGGTCGCGAGGGTCTCGGGATGGACGCGATTCGCGAGAGTGTGCACGTGGAGGTGCTCACGATCGTGGTGGGCGACGAGTAGCGCTTGGTGGCCAGTGAGACCCAGATCGGCGAGTGTGCGGTCGACGACCTGTTCCATCAGTTCGCGCGAGGGATTGTCTTCTGGGGCGAAGCTGATCGAGAGATGATAGGCGGGCAGCTCGACGCGCGGGTTCTGGCCGGCCGTCGCTTGCATGACGGTCGCGGCGAGCTCGGGGTCGTCGCTGACGAGATTGCGGGACGAGACCCAGGCGACGCGTGTGGGATCTGCGCTCTTGCCCCGGCCGGTGAGATAGCGGGCGACCTGGCCGAAGTCCGCTTTCGTGGCGCTCTTGGCGATCATTCACGCGGCTCCGCGAGTTGGCGGAGAACGGAGACGAGTTCGGAGAGTGTCGAGTCGAGGCGCTGCCGGACGACGTCGTCAGTCGTCGCGCGGTGTAGGGTCTTGAGGTCCGCGCCGATTCCGCCCAGCGCGAATACGATGCTCGCGGCGGATCCCCGCCCACTATCGGGTGGACGGCCATCAAGGGCGGCCTGGCGGATATACCGCGCTGGGAGATATCCCGCCGCCCGGGCGCGACGCTCGATCTCTGTGAATTCCTCCGGTGTCATCCGGATCAGCTTTCCCTTCGTACGACGAGCGACCATGCCACCTCCGCGGTGTGGCTAGCAACGGCGGTGGCGAGAGATACTCAATTGCGCTGCGCGCACCGTCATCGATCGATATCCAACCACCTCCTTGCTTCCAATTCGAAGGCACGGGAGGGTCGAGAATGGAGACGGTGCAGATATGCGAAGGGTCTACCGCGACGAACGGCCGGGTGCGGATTCCCCAGTAGTCGGTCCATTCCTGGGACGCGATGTAGTCGGCCGGTGCGAGCAGTTTCGTCCCAGGCGTCAGTGCTTGCTTAGCGAATCAAAGAGTCGGGACGACATCCCACGATAGCCGGCGGTCCGGATCTCCCGTGCCGAGCAGAGAAACTCCAGAAAGGCTGCAATGGAGCTTCAGATCTTGAACTTTACGGAAGTGCTCTTAATTTCGAGTCCATATTTGAGCACTTTGGCGGTTCGGGATCTATACCCTGGAGTCAACCGATGGGACCGGATGAATTACGTCAGCAACTGGCTGACAACCTCGCGCTTGCGGCACGCACGCGGATGGTGGAAGCGATGGCGACGGCATACAAAGATACTGCATCCCGGTTTGACGCCACGATCGGCAGTGACGCTCAGTGGTTTGGCTTCAGTGTGTGGAAGTGCGGCGTATATCGACTCAGCCAGACCGCTGCGGACGGCTCGATGGGCGTTCGGGTGGAGATCGCAAATGGCCAACTGCGCTTGGCATTCGGTCCGTTTATCATGTCGCCATATAGCTGTGGATTGATGGCGCCGGATGACCCATGGAGTCACTTCCCTACGAATGACAAGGGGGCCGGTTTTCTTAGTGATGTGAACACGGGCCAGTTGTCATTTGCTCTGTCCGGTGTCGAGACCGCCGCACCGATCGCGCTGGTTCTGGGTCACTATGGCAATCATGATTCCGGACTGGAGGCACTCTACTTAAAGGTGCCATCCGACCAACGTGGCGGGCAGATATGTGAGTGGAGCTACATCGAGCCGCTGTGGCGGGCGGACAGCGGAATGTCGCCGGCCTCGGCGGATTTTCCACGCCCTGTACCTATTGGCCGGCCGTCCCTAAGCCTCAAACACAACCTTACTTCCGTTCGGAGAGATGAATCTGCATGAGGTGTCCCGAACCGTGTTGCAGCAGTGATCGCTCGTTGAACAATCCTTTCGCGCGATGATCGCTCGATCCACAGTCTTGGACGTCACCGCGGTTGTCCAGGCGATGAGTTCTTTCTCTGCCGAGCGCCTCACTTTAGCACGGGAGGCGGCCAATCTCGAAGTTAAAGAGTTGGCCGATTTGATCAGTGCGACGCCGAGTGCTATTAGCCAGCTTGAGAATGAAAGAACCAGACCAAAGGCGGAGACTCTCTTGCGGTTAAGTGTTGCTTTGGCTGTTCCCCCGCAATTCTTCGGAGCGGGAGCGCCGCCGAGCATGCCGGCGCATAGCTGTCATTTTCGCAGGCGAAAGGGCGCGACAAAGCGTGAACAGCGTTATGTGTTAGCACGCGGTCGTCTTATTCGCGAGTTGGTCGGGTATCTCGAGGATCGCATCCAGTTCCCTCAAGAGGGAATGACGGCGTTACATCGAGCGCCGTCAGATAGATCCGAAATTGAGGATCTGACCCGATCGGTGCGTGAGGCTTGGGGCTTGGGCCTCGGCCCGATAAGCGACATGGTCGCGCTTCTCGAGCTACACGGCGCCTTGCCGGTCGAGGTGCGCGGTCACTCTGAGCAGCTCGACGCATTTTCGACATGGGCCGACGGCCGTCCCATGATCTTCCTGTCTATGGACAAGAACTGCGCGAGCCGGCGTCGGTTCGACGCTGCCCACGAGCTCGGACACCTGATCATGCACTCTGGGCTGTCAGCCGACGCTCCTTCGATTGAACGGGAAGCGGATCAATTCGCGTCGGCTCTCTTGCTGCCGCAGTCGACTTTCTTGGCTGAGTGCCCCAATCGTCTTTCGTGGAACGCTCTGCTCCAAATGAAGCGACGGTGGGGTGTTTCACTGCTCGCGATAGTTAGGAGAGCATTTGAGCTTGGCTTGTATTCAGAGGCTACCTATCGGCGCGCGCACGTGCAGTATGCCCGGTTCGGGTGGCGTGCGGCAGGCGAGCCTGACGAGCCAAGGATGGAGATTCCGACCATTCTAGCGGACGCTGCAAAGAAGCTAATATCTATTGGTATTTCGATCCCTGTTATGGCGGCCGACCTAAAGCATAGTGAGCGACTCGTTGAAGATGCGCTGTGGCCGCGCGGGCGAAGGACGGCGCATTGAATGGCCGGGTCGTGGCAGCGCCTTTTCAACATGACCCCTGTCGTCGGTTCGCCAGGTTTCGCGGCGAGCATCGCTAACCGAGTTCTCTCAACGCTATTCCATTGACTCAGCCAAGCCAAACACACCAAACACCCACATCAGATGAACCGAGGCAGCGAATTCGAGCGGCGGCAATCGTCTGCGCGATCCTTGTTGTCTTCGGCGTAGGCTTCGCTTACCAAGCGCACATTCGGACCTGGTCGCCTGGCAACGTCATGCTTGCCCTCTCCGGTTTTGCGATTTTGATTCTGCTGACCCTTGCGTTCGGCAGCCGGTGGTTACGATCGAAGGAGTCGGAGTCGTTGCCACGGCCGGAGCTCGCATCCGTCGTAAAGGAGGACGATGTCCCGTGGTTCGACCTGGTCAAGCTGGAATACGAAAAGGCCGCCGATCGCTATGAGAACATTTACAAGGCCATTTGGCAGAATTTTTCATACTCTGCGGTAATCGGCGCGGCGATTCTTACATTTGGCGCCAGTCAACTGCGACTCGATTTAGTCGGCGCCCTGGGGCTTTCGCCGCTGCTGTTCTGGCTCGTGGCGACATACTTTCCAATGAATCATTACGGGGAACAGACCCGGCGACGTCTGAGAGGGATCGAGCGTGATATCAATGATTTGTTTTTTATCTCGAAAAAGCCGGGAGGCGGTGTAAGTCGTGACGGCGTGAGATTTCAGCACTTTACGAATTTCGGGAGCGCACGTCCTCCTTGGCGCGTCGTATACGTAATGTCATTCACTGGTCTGCTCGCTGGAGCGTTCTGGCTTTGGCTTCTCGCAGGGGTCATTAGTGATAAGGACAAAAGACCATTGCAGCTCAAACACGATGACGCGTCGCAGCTCGTCCAGCAAAAGATAGCCAGTGATTCAATCAAGCAAATGACGTCACGCGCCGATTCGCTCGCACTGCAAGTTCGCGAGCAAAGGCATGTAATCGACTCTCTTCAGCGTGTTCATCATTGAGGGCTTCGTCGTCGCTCAAGTCCCTAGAAACGTGACTTTCACTGATCCGGTTCGCGATCTGTTAGTTGAAGCTTTGGGTGTGGCCATTGAGCCCCATTCCGCTATCTACTGCAGTGCACCCATCACCACCGGGAAGCGTCATTTGGAGCTGATTCGAGAACTCGGCAGACAGTTGGTACCGGAGGATCGTCATCGCCACTTCGCTGAGGTGATACAGCCAAACACTGAGCATGCAAGCGCCGTCACAAAGGCGCTGCGGTCTGCGACCCGCGATGTAGTAATAGATCCGGCCGCGTTTCCACCTATGGTTGGCTGGTCGCAGGAGGATTGGTTGGCCCTATGGAGCGCCGTGATTGCGAGATACGCTTCGAAAGTAGTTTTCGTGGATGACTGGCAGTTCAGTAATGGCTGTGTCGAGGAGTATGTTCTGGCGGCTAAGCTGAGCTTGCCTACATTTGACGAAAATGGCGGTGTCATCAACGTTCTGGCCGCTATCTCCATGATAGAGGAAGCCGTGGCGGCACTAGCTTCGATAGAGTCGGCGGCTGAGGTTATTGATCGGAAACTCGCGATCCTCAAGAGCCTTGCACGTGACGACGCTCGGTCCTGAGAGGATCTGAGGTGATTGGAATGACGAACGGTGAAATGCACTTTAAAGATGAAATTCTCAACTCACTCGCTGACAAAGCGAACGTAGCACAGTTCGTTAGCTTCAGCCCGTCGTTAGAGATGCGATTTAGTCGTGTCTTCGGCGAGATGCCAAACCTCCAGTTCACGAACCTGGATACTGCGATCAAGGTGTTGCTTAGCAGGGCGACCGAGCGTTCTGTCAACGTCCGCAGTTTCGATCCTGCGAGTCCCAAAAGTCGTGAATTCTTATATGGGTTGCGCACAGAATGTGACGTGAGTAGCGCCGTGCGGCGCCTCGCCGCCAACGGCCTCTACACGATCATCAATGAGACGATATCGATCGATGATGGAGGGGTGTCGGGTGTGGTGCTGGGCGATGTCATAGAGTTCGCCCCTGGTGATACTCCTCGGTGCGTCGAGAAGCCTGGCACGGCAAGCCTGCCCCGCGATATTGGCCTGAAATTTCTGAAGATTGTTTATGGATTCGAGCCCGCTCTCAACTTTCGACGATCTACTCGAGTCGAATTTAGCATCCATCCGTTGCGCTGCGGTGTGCGACATGACCACACGATCATTTGGGAGCTGGAAGATGTCGGTGAAAGCGCGGCTGTGGCGAACGTTCGTTGGCCTAACAGATTTAGTCAGTTAATCGGCGACAAGGTATATGGATTGCTCGTTGCGTATTTGTATGATCTCAATGTTCCAGAGACTACCGTAGTTTGCCGATCTGTCGCACCGTTCCGATTCGGCCGAGATACTAGTTCTGATGAGACCTGGCTCCGCACATCTCCTCGCGTCCAAGTACCTGGCAAATTCACCACACGCCGCGGTTGGATTGATCCGTTTCGACTTCTTAGCGAGGAAGACCCTCACGGGACAATGATTGCTTCCGTGTTGGCTCAGCGAAGCGTGCCCGCGGAGTACTCAGGTGCCGCAATAGCGACCGATGCGACCGCAGGTGCTGACCTAACGATAGAGGGTACCGAAGGCTTTGGTGACGAGTTCATGGTTGGACGGGCTCGCCGTGCGTCTTTGCCGGATGCAGTTCAGCGAGCTGTTCGTGAGGTGTACGAAACGGCCGCCGAGCGGTTGGGCCCTGTTCGGATGGAATGGGTATTTGATGGCAAGAAATTGTGGATTGTGCAGTTTCACACGGGCGCCTCGCCCAGCTACGGCTCTACGATATTTCCTGGCAACCCTTCCACGTTCTTTCGTTTTGACGTCTCCAAAGGATTGGAGGCGTTGCGCGAGCTAGTTCAGAATCGAGCAAACTTGGATCAAGGCATCGTTTTAGTCGGTGATGTAGGAGTGACGAGCCACTTCGGTGACGTCTTGCGTCGGGCTCGCATTCCGTCACGCATTGAGGCACACTGACTAGACACAAATCTGTCTGGTCGTGTCAGAATTGTGCCCTGGTGAATCATGTTCTACGTCGATATTCTGACGGGCGACATGTTGACATAGCCGTTCAGCGTGGTGCGCGGATTGTGACGCCTCCCGGGCCTTCGATCTACCAATTCGATGCCGCTCGTATACATCGACACATCGACCTCTAGTGTCCTCGCCAAAGTCCTACAATCCGATAGTGCGAGGTTCAACTCGTTCCTGAGCGTTTGGAACGCAAAGGACTGCACGCTGGCACTGCCGCTGCCGTTGGTCGGAGAAATCCTGCAGCACGCCTCGTCGATCGAGCGTGATGCTCGCTTCGACTTGTTCGAGCAGTTGGTTCCGGCACGCACCGACCTGCCAACGATAGGCCGGAACATACTCCCCGTCCGTGCTGGAGATCGTGAAATTGCCCGGGTTATTTTAGCGTCCGGAGTACCTTCCGGTGCACGCTCCCTTACTCAGCAAGACATAACATTTTTGACAGACGTCTTGCCCAAATCAACTGATGCGGGATGGGCCGTAACTGATGCGCGAGCATTTCACTCCTCACAGTACACGAGCGCCGCATCAGCAGTGCACGCCTACAACGCCGCGGCGGCTACGGCGAGGACGCGCCCAGCCAATACTCCGTACAAGCGGTTGAAGTTTGCTGATTTGCCTTTGGCACCCTTGGCTGCAAGCCAGGTGGCCCAGGGTCTTCAGGCAATCGACTCCCTGATTGCTAGTCCTGCTCAACTCGCGTTTCAGTATCCCTTCTTGAGCGAGCCTATGCGGCTCGATAGAGCGGCATACGAAAGGGCCATAGTCGTGGGAGCCGCAACTGACGGTCTCGAGCGATCGATAGCACGTGCTGCGGGGGCTACGGGGTCTGCGGATAAGCGATATCTGGACGAGTACTTTTTTGATTTAGAATTGAAACAGACCGCGGAAGAAGTTGCGTGCGCCACTCTCGGTATCAACGCGGTCACGGACGTTCGTTCTGCGATCCAGTCGGTGACTCTACTAAGTTGTCCAGGGCGCTGGTTGAAGAAGCACGCTGAGCTCGAATGGCGAAAGGCGACGCCAACTCCGGCCGGCAGCGATGCCTTCGATTTTGAGCACCTACTGTACTTCCCTTACGTGGATGTCTTCTTCTGCGATAAGCGGACTAAAGTCTACGCTGACCGCGCTCTGGCGCTGCAGTCATGCCCAGCGGCTTTGCAAGGCAAGAGGTCGCCTATTACGACATCAAGCGATATAAACGCAATAGAGGCAGTAATTGCTGGTCTCTGAAATTTCGACCCCGGCCGCTCACAAACTACCGGAAGGGACCAGATCGAACGAACGGAGGTCGTTTGCCTGTGTGCCGTTCGTTAAGTCACGTCATCCCGGTCAGTACTCTCTGGCACCGACGCCCAGTTTCCGTCGCAAGTACGGCAAATTGTAAGTTTGTAAGTGTTTAACGGGCAGACTGTTAACCGGGAGATCGCTGGTTCAAATCCAGCCGCCCCAGTTTGTAGGGATAGATACTTAGGAGCCTATCCGTCACGTTTGTGTGTTGGCGCGCTCGGATCTCCGGAGTGGTTCTATCCTATGTTGGCCGAGGCTGGGGATTCCAGTGTGCCGAGATTCGGCGGGACCCGATAACCGGTACTATCAGGTCCGCCGATCAGCGCGGCATCGCCACACCCAGACTCCAACGAGAATTAGCACATACACGGACGCCCACCCCGGTACATGTAAGGGGCATCCATACCGAGCAAATGCGTTCACTGGAAGGCACTCTGCATTTGCGGGGTACGGCCAAAGACCATCGGGTTGGAAGCCCATGATGTACTCGAAGAGCGGGCCGCCTATCCATGTCAGAGTCGAGATTCGAGCCAGTCTCTTTGCATGCGACGCCCTGGACGCATGCTTCTTGTTTGTCCAGTGAAGAATCCAACCTGCCCAGGGCGGTACAAGCAATGCCAACGCGAGTCGCCAGCCGTACTCCGCGCCTGTCCACGGGGGGACACTGGCTTCTCTTAATGCTGCGTCAGCCATGGAAACAGCATCCTAAAGAGCAATGGCCAGACTAGTGTTGCGATGAGGTGCGCGATCGCCGCATGTAACGCCGAGTGTAAGTTTGACACTGACAAACTCCACGATTGTTTAGTGCGATTGACCCCAGCCCGCCAATACTCAGTTCATTCGGCGCCGGGCTGCTGCCTGGCGCAACGTTTGTCAGCTGCGGGAATCTCTGTACAGCGCTCGCATACCTCGGTTCTGCTGCGCGTCTTCGTTTATCCGCGTCCACTTCTCGGCAAGTTTGCTTAGCTCACGCCAGCAATCTGGCAGCCCGCTTGCATGCCTGGTTCGTTCAATCAACGGTTTGAGAAGGCGGTGGTCTCGACCGATGACCGTCCCCATTAGCTGATATGCGAAATCGCCGTCGACCATCCCGGCATTCACAGCCGCCGCGTGGTCCTCAAGCAGGTTGAGGTAGTCATTGACGTCGAGAAACGACTCTTGATTCGCGCAGATGCTTTGCACCACTGGCGACGGCATAGGCTCGGTCTGTTGCATGAGGTCGTAACCATTCGCAATCAACCGCCGAGCCGCTGCACGTCGAGCGTCGTTGAAGCGAGCGAGGTTGAATAGCGTGAACGTCGCGGTTAGCCGATTCCACTTCAGTCTTAATTGCTCTCGGCCTTGACGTAGTTGCCAAATGACACTAACGACGCGATGGCCATTAAGCAGGTCGCGACTGACTCGGTCCGAGCGGAATCCACAGTCATCGGCTGATTGGTTCAAGTCCGCGATCGACCAACCCAACGCATGGGTTGTCCAACTGTTTAGACGGCCGGAGGGTTCTCAACGCAACGGCGTTACAACTGCTTCAATCGGAGCGCCGCTTAGCCGGCCCATTCGTCCAGGCCCTACCCGCGTATCGCCTTGACGACCGCCCAGGCAAAAGCACGAGATGCACGCCGGACCGCCAGTCGCGACCGTACAAAGTTCGCGCTCACGATCGACGGTACGATCAAGGGTGTATTTGGCAAGGGGCGCCTAATGCTCGGCGTCGTGCACGCACTCGCCGATGCCGGCGTTGCGCCCGAGCTGATACAAGACCTCGCCGAGGTCGGGCGTCTGTAGGAGTTTGCCGAGGGTGAGCTCGGATCGGTTGACGTGATTTCTCGCTTGGCTGATAAAGAAAACAAAGAGGGAACACACTTCAATCCCTCGAGGTGGTTCCTATCTGACGATGACCTCATCCACAGCGCTGGACGAACTTACGCGCTAACGAGTCAATGGGGTACGCAAACGCTGAGTGCCGTGGATCGATTGATTGCGGCCGCGAAGGGCAAGGGTCTCGCGATTCACTATGCGAAAGCCACCGACAACTGACGTGTAGTCGCGGTGTCGAATTCCGATGAGCCGCACGATCATTGACTTGATTGCTATCTGCACAAAATGGCCGCCTACTTGCTCAGCTTTCGGCGAGCCAAATACGCGGGCGTCCCGGGCTTATAGGCACCCCGAACCCACGCGTCGCGCGTGGTTTGTAGCACAAACCCTGCGTGCGCACTGGGGCTCGTGGAGGCGCGTGTCCCCTTTCCGCCCGACTTGGCCTGTCCGTGCGTCATGTTCCAGAGGGCGCGAGCCCGATAGTGCTCGTACAGGCGCATGAATTCCGCGAAATACAGCCGCCCGAGCTCCGGACTGCCGGTGATTTCGAGGAGATTCTCGTCGTTCTCGTGAGTTGAGTTGTTGCTCAAGTTCGCGGAGCCGGTGTAAATCGTCGGCGTGTCCGTGTCCGCATCGATCACGATGAACTTGTGGTGAATGTGAACGGCCGGGGGGATGTGAGCGTTTTTCTTCGTGGACCCCTTCCGAGGCTTCGGCGGCGGTACGATGCTGTACGCGCTGGTATCAACGGCGCTCAGCTCCGGCAAGAATCCCGCGGGAGCGGAGCCTGCCAAGAAGTACGAATAGGGCAGGACCAGCTTGTCTTTGCGTGAACGGTTGTAGACCTCAACCTGTATGGTCGTTGCCGCTGATGGTTTGGGCGGTTTCACGCCGGACTTGATGGCGGCGGCATTGCGTTTGTCCGGATCATGGATGCTGTTCAACAAACCGTACAGCAACTTCCCGCTCCGAGGATTGCCGATGGCGAGCAACGCGCTGAGCAGCGGCGCATCCGTTGGTGAGAAGAGGCAGAAGGCGACCGAGCTCTTCGCCTTTTTGATGGCGGCCACAATGGTGTCCAAGGACACGCGCTTGCCCTTGGGCTCCGGCGAAAAGAAGACTCGGACGGTGGCCTTGCCCACGCGAATCGCATTCGACCAGGCCGCGCCTTTCGAGGTGTTACCCAGCGTGGGATCACCCGTCAGCAGCATTTGCCTGGCCTTATACAGTGCGGCGAGCTTAGGCGATTCGATCGTATGGAGCAGATTCGCTTGAGTGGTCAGACCTTCGGGTGTGAAATTCGCTGACCCCGTAAGCACGGCGTCGGCACTGCCGTTGCTCAGGCGCACCAGGAACTTGTCGTGCATGATGTTCGTTTTAGTGCGTTCGTCGAGCGTGGTATGCGGCCCTTTGAGTGCCGCCGCCGCGTACTGGTTTACGGTGTCGCCTTTGCCGTTCTTCCCAGGCTTCCAGTAATAGACCAGCGACTCCGTGCCGCGAACGCTTTGCAGCGCCGGGATGACCCAATGCTCGTCGGTCAAGTGGTAGATCGCGCCGGCAATGTCGTGTGTGGTGCCGAGGAATGAGGGGATAGCATCCTGCAATCCGTTCGCGAGCCACGCCATCGCTTGGTCGAACTTCTTGGGGTCGGGTTTCGTGTCACGGAATTCGGCGCTGAACGCCTGCGAGCTCACCACCGCACGGTTGAAGTACGTGCCAATACCATTGGCGTCGACGATCGTTGGCACGGTGACTTTAATCGTGGTCGCCGAGGCCGTCTCCAAATGGAGATCGTTCGCGCCGGTGCCCCGCACTGGTGTGACCGTATAGGTAAACTGCTTGCCACGATCCGCGCTCTGAATGGCGGAATCCCACCACAGGAATTTTTGAAACGGCGCGAGATTCGAGGGCAGGGGTTGGCTGCCGTCTTGAGGAGCGGTGAACCCTATTTTGTTCCGCAGCCAACCATCCTTCTCCCCCGGCAAAAATCCAGGCGCGCGCAAAATCGCGAAGCCAAGGAAGTCCGAATAGTTGGCACCCACTGACCAATCCATGGCGAGCAACACCAGCGTCGGCGAAAGGTAGGCACGTACGGTTACCGACTGAGTCGCGCTGGCGGTCATCGCAAGTCCTCATTGAACAAGTAGAGCGCACGAATTGATCACGCATCGCGACCGCCGCAAGGGCAGAATTCTGACACCTTAGGGCAGGATTCTGACAGCCCGCCTCATTCAGCCAATTGGGAGCGGCCACCGGACGGGCGCATGTCACGAATGTGTACGTCACGGTCAGAATCCTGCTCTTGCGGTCCCGCCGCTAGATGAGCGAATTGCGAGTCGATGGCGAACCATTCGCATCCGCCGCGGCCGACGTCCGGACGTCTGGACGAGTTGTGGGACAAGCCCGTGCGTGACCTCGTGCTGCTACCCGATCTGCAACTCGAGGACGGGGCGATCGAGCGCCATCGGATGTATAGCCTCCTGTTGGCGAGCCTCGTGGCCGACTACTGGAATGGCAACAAGCACGGCCGAACGGGTCAGTATCCATGGCGCGCGGACCAACGCGCCACGGATGGCAACTATCTCGGTGGCGATTACCTCGGTCACAACATCGCCTGCCTTGCCGTGGACGGCCGGGGTGAAGTGATCGACTTCGATTTCAACCACAATGAGATCTGGCGCAGCTCCGTCGAGCATGCGGAATCTCGTCTCATCCGTCGGGTGTTCGGCTTGACGCAGATTTACGACACCTGGGCGACACGTGGAAATCTCACCACGACGCCGTACGCGAACCTGCTCTCCGACGTGACCGTGTACACGTCACTGGAATCCTGCTCACAGTGTTCGGGGATCATGGCCCTTGGCTTGGTGAAGGCCGTGGTGTTCCTTCAACGGGATCCTGGGCAGTTCAGTATCGGCAACATCCTGCGCAACCTCAATCCGGTGGGGCCCGCAGTACCGCCGTTGCCGATCCCCGCCGACACGTTCGGATTCGCGTTCTTTGACCGGCTGAACGCGGCCTACGACGCCTTTGCCCGCGGCGTCGGGGAGCAACGGCCCTTCTATAATCCATTGGACGGCGCGCCCGACATCGCGCCATCGATCACATCGTTTTTGTGCACGGACGATGCCCGCGCGGTATTCCGAGACGCGTGCACCGAGTTCGAGGGCTATAAACCGTGCGCGCCGACCTATCGGCCGCCCGCGGAGGCAGGCCGATCGCCGCCACTGACCAATGCCCAAGTGCTAGAGCATGTGACGCGGTTCAGGATCTACGCCACCCGCCAAGGGTGCCGCGGCACGCCTCACAAGCTGTGACCAGGCCGCCCGGGTTTCATCATGACGAAACGTGAGACACTCGTGGTCAACCTCGTCATTGCGCTCGGAGTGGGCGCACTGATCGCCTCTGTCGTGATCGGGGCGCGGGCTCCTCAGACCAGCCCAGGCATCTTCAATCCAAGCGTGCGCTGTCCCAACGCGACCTTGGCATCCATCGACAGTGTCGATCCTGACACCATCAGCGCCCTGAAACAAGGCGTGCACGGGCTGCCGTGCGACGCGACGATCGAGCAGCACAGGACGTCGCTTACCGCCGGGTTGCAGCACGAGTTCGATTACTACTCGTGGCTGACATTCATCGCGCTCAATTCACCGGCCGATAGCATGAAACGGATTGGCGCGGACGCGCCAACGGTGTGGGAGACGTGGAAGCAGTTGCCCGATGTGATGCGCGAAGGGGCAGCGGAGCCGACGCCATGGGGACAGCCGGACGCGGTGCCGTCTGAGTGTCACGCCGCGTCCGGTGAGAGGATCGTGCATATGGAGCTCGAGGAGACATACAACGAGCCGTTCAAAAGCGGTCCGCTGTTCGACCAGCATGGCAACTACGCACTGTTTGTCATTCTTATGAATCAGCAGATGTTCCGATACATCGTCGACAACACGCTGTATAGTCGCGCGGGTCAGCAGCGCTTCGATGGCAACATCAACTTCCCGAATGGGAACGACTCGGCGTCGACACTGGGCGCGGTCATGATCAAGGCGTCGTGGAGGATCCTCACGCCGGGTGTCGATTACGATCCGAGCGGCGCGACGCCACCCCGATATCACATGACCGACGCGCTCCTCTTCCGTCCCGCGGCGCAGACGAAATGTCAACCGGTCAAACTCGGCCTGATCGGATTTCACGTTGGCCACAAAACGCGTTCGCGGCAACAATGGATTTGGACCACGTTCGAGCATCACGATAACGTCCCGACGCGATCCGATGTCGACAGTGGTCGCACGAAAGGGCGGCGATACAGTTTCTACGATCCCGCGTGCCCATCGTGCGCGATCAATCAGACGCCGCCGGGGCCCTGGGATCCGGACCGGCTGCAGCCCGCGTGGGATCCGGTGCAGCATTCGAGCCAGTTCAAAAGTCAAATCGTAAGAACCGGACCCGCCGCCGGTCCCGCCTTCGACGGCGTCGACAAGCTGAACCGGGCGTTCCATAAATGGCTCGGGACCAGTGTCTGGAGCCACTACGACTTGATCACGACGCAATGGCCCAGCGGCCACTGCGCCAATGACACGCTGCCAGGCCGCCTGCCTGACGCAACGTGTGCACCGTTTCCAGCGTACCTGGCGAACACCACGCTCGAAACATTCAGCCAATCACCGAATGATGCGGGTGTGCCGCAGGCCACATCGAGTTGCATCGCCTGTCATAACAACGCCACGACGTTGCACGTTCCGGCTCGCCGGTCGGATTTCACGTACATCCTCGAAAAGGCGAAATAGGGGGCATCGTGTCGGACATGAGCCGCCGCACATTGCTCGTCGGCGCGGTCGCCACCGCCGCTACTGTCGCGCTGCGCCGATTGGCGCCCGTATCGCCGGTCGACGCCACCGCGGATTCGGACCAGGACATTTTTGATCGGCTGTCCGCGGCGCTGACGGGAATTGATCAGGCCAAGCTGGTGCCGGGCGTCGATCCGTTCGAACTCAACGCCGTGTACTTCCAAAAGGCCCAGCACACAGACTCGGACACGCTCGCGAAGATACTGAACGCGTACCGGAAGACACCGACCGACGCGACCATCAGCGACGTAATTCTGAAGCCGGGGACGGATACCTGTTACCTCGCGCGGAGCATCATGTTGGCCTGGTACCTCGGGGCATGGTACGACCCTAAGACACTCCGAGCCGCGGCTCCAGGTACGCGCACGACATCGGCGCCGAGGTACTCGACCGAGATCCTGGTCCAGTGTGACATCATCTCGCCGACGGCGTACACGCAAGGCTGGATATGGCGCGTGGCACAGGCGCACCCGATGGGATACAGCAATCTCCAGTTCGGCTATTGGAGTCAGGAACCACCCACGCGCGACGCATTCATCCACGCCTAACGCAGTTCGGAGACTTTGTGGTGCCTCCACAACCACGCGCATCGCACTACGATGCCATCATTGTCGGATCGGGTATAGCCGGAGCTCTGATGGCGAAATGCCTGGGTGCGGCGGGCAAACGCGTCCTCGTACTCGAGGCCGGCGACACCATGGCGCCGAATATCAACACCTACATGAGTCGATTCTACAATTCGTGGATCAAGGTACCGGAGAGCGCCTATACGCCGGACGTGTTCGCCGATCCCGGTACGCTGAACGTCGGCCGCCCAACGAGCCTGACGTTGACCGCCGCAACGTGGCAGAATCCAAAGAAAAGCTATCTGATCCAACTGGGCCCGAAGCCATTTGGTAGCACCTACGAACGCATCGCAGGCGGCACCGCGCTCCACTGGCTGGGCACGTGTCTCCGGCTGTTGCCATCCGATTTTCGAATGGCATCGACCTACCAGCGATTTGGTGACTGGCCCATCACGTACACTGACCTGGAGCGTTGGTATCGCGAGGCCGAGGCGGAGCTCGGCGTCTCCGCGAATCGAGCGCACCAAGACTACCTCGGCGTGACATTCGAATCGGGCTACGAATATCCGATGCCCGAGATACCACGATCATTCAGTGACACCACGGTGGCCGAAGGGATCGACGGGATGATCTTGGACGGTGTACACCTGAAGAACGACAGCATCCGTTGCACGCCCGCTGCCCGAAATTCGCTCCCGTACCAAAGTCGCCGCGTGTGCGCGGGTAACACGAATTGCATTCCCATCTGCCCGATCGGAGCGAAGTACGATCCGACCGTGACCCTCAGCGCCGCGCAAAGCAATGGAAACGTCGAGATCTGCTATCGGACGGTCGCGAGTAGTCTCACGGTCGACGGCGCGGGGCGAGTCAGTCACGTCGAGTATCTGCAGTACGACGACCTCACCGGTCGCCATACACCCGCGGCCAGCGTCTCGGGGACGATCGTGATCGTTGCCGCCAACGCGATTGAAACGCCACGACTGCTCATGATGTCAACCAATGGCGGTCGCACGCGTGATGGCGTCGCTAACGGAAGTACGATGCTCGGGAAGAACCTCATGGACCACCCCTTCTACGTGCCGTGGGGCCTACTCCCGAAGCCCGTCTATCCCTATCGGGGTCCATTGTCGACGGCTGGCATCGAAGACTTGCGAGATGGGCCATTCCGCAAGGATCGGGGGGCGTATCGCGTCGAGCTTGGCAACGAAGGATGGAACTTCGCGATCGGTGGTGATCCGAACGTGACGACGGTCGATTTCATCAATGGCCTCAATAAAAGTCTCACGAACCGCAAGAACGAGGCATTGTTCGGCGCCGCATTGGTCGATCGGCTGAATGATCGCATTACTCGACAGTTCCGGCTCGGGTTTCTCGTCGAGCAAGAACCAGAGGGCCGGAATTGCGTCACCTTGTCCAAGCGCGAGTGCGACCATCTCGGTCTACCCAGACCCGCGATTTCCTACGACCTATCCCCGTACACCCAAATGGGCCTCCTCGCGGCCAAGAAGGCGGCCGACGCCATTTTCGCGAAACTCGGCGCCGAACAGTTTACCCAGCCGCCTGGCGACGACAATCCCGCGGTGATCGAGGTGGAGGGGGTGCGCATCGCCTATATGGGCGCCGGTCATATAATGGGTACGTACCGAATGGGGTCTGACCAGCACCACTCGGTGGTTAACAGCGACCAACGTTCGTGGGAGCACGACAACCTCTTTTTGATCGGCAGTGGGGTCTTTCCCACGTCGGGGACCGCTAACCCGACGCTAACGATCGCCGCGCTCGCGCTGCGAACCGCGAATACGATCCTGAGCCGTCACCTGATCTGACACGCCATATGCGACGGCCTATGCTCATGCCCATGCCGGTGCTCGTAGTGGCGCTGACGATGGGTGCGCGTGCGCCAGGAGTGAGTGCCCCGTGTGTTCAGCCGACGACCGTTCCCCCGGCGGAGTCCGGCGAGCCTCGGAATATCGATGGGCTCAAGGATCAACTGACCTACTATCAGTGTTCGGGTGCGTACGATCGCGAGGTCAATCGTGTCCTCGACTCGGCGATCGCCTACGTCGTTCGTCGCTCGGTAACGGGGACCAAACTCGCGCTCGTGCTCGACATCGATGAGACGTCGCTGTCGAACTGGCAAGAGATCAAGGCCAACGATTTCGGCTTCATTCCGCGGGGCGGTTTGTGCGACCATTTGCCCGATGGGCCGTGTCCGGATTCCGCCTGGGAACGCCAAGCGGCCGCGGGGGCCATCAACCCCACGCTGCGGTTGTTCACCGTCGCCCAGGCACACCACGTCGCGGTCTTTTTCATCAGTGGCCGCCGCGAAAATCTGCGCGAGGGGACGACGACCAACTTGCACAATGTGGGCTATTCGGATTGGGTCGACTTGTTGCTGCGACCGGTTGACGACACGTTGACCGTACAGCAGTTCAAGACGGCACAACGCAAGCAGATCACGATGAGCGGCTACCGAATCATCGCAAACGTCGGCGATCAGTATAGCGATCTGCGAGGTGGTTACGCCGAGCGCCGCTTCAAGGTGCCGAATCCGTTCTATTTCATTCCGTGATCCGACGCGACTTCCCCCGCCTGCTCTTCTTGCCCGCAACCGCTGCCGTGTAATCCTTACAATGACGGCTCGGTCTCCACCGGATCGGTCTTCTTCTCTCGGTGCGTATCGCCATCGTTTTTGCCGCGATGGCAAAAATGTCGCGCGGATAGAATTTGTACGGATCGTAGAACTGGTCCGGATACAGGGTGCTGACGCCGTTTAAATACACTACGTCACCCAAATGATAAAAGAACGAGGGTTGGCCGCCGCCTGCGGATTTGAGGTCGATTCGGGCTTCCATTGCATCGGACACGGCGCGGATGGCCTGCGGACCGTACCGTGGCCCTGTATCTCCGACCGCGTGGAAGACGATTTTCTTCGCCGCCGTGATGTTTTTCACCGCGTCTGGCAAAATGACTTCCAATGGTAGTGTTAGCGCGCTTCGTGAGTGGCGGCGGAGGCTCGAAGCGGACGTACGTCTGCGATTCGTTGACGGGATCCTTATACTCGCGCCGCGGCTTGTGTGTGTTGCGAGCGCTGTGCGACGAAGCGATAGCGGTCACGTGAAAGTCGCAGAGTGTTTGTGCTGCGTGGCATCGGGAATATTCGCAATGACCCACCTACGCGACAGAGCAGAATCGTGACATTATCGGTTCTACTCCTGACACGTTCGACCGCACGTCCGAGGCGAGCGGTGTCGTTCACCGCTGCGGTCATAGCGACGCGCGCAATGGACGCGAGCGCCATTTGGGCCGTCCGTCGCGAGCGCGAATCGAGCGCCAGCCCCCTCGGCGCATTTCGCAACCGGCAGTCGGGCTAGGAAGATCGCTGGTTCAAGAAAATGCAGCCGTCCCAGTTGGACGGCAGAGATTTAGGGCACAGTTACCCGGAAACTCTGGCACCGACGCCTGATTCCACGAGAAAAGTACGGCAAATTGTTAGTTTGTAAGTGCTTTGCCGGGAGACTGTTAACCGGGAGATCGCTGGTTCAAATCCAGCCGCCCCAGTTTTCGCTCGTTGGGTCACGCGAGCTGCGTAAGTAGGACCGCCGGTGGGGGTGACTGTCCCCCCGCCTCCCGCACATCCCCGTCCGTTCTCCCGTCGCCCTGAGATGCCGCCGGTGGCGTCGTATTCGCCTCTTCGTTTATGTCCAAATTGACATACACCAGTGGCGCCCCTAGATTCTTTACGAGGCCGCGGCGATAAGCCGCTGGCCTGGCTCAGTGGAGAGGTCAAGTCTCCACCGTTCTCGATGTTGGCGCGACTCGAAGTCGGCGTACTACTGCGGCGGTTGCAGCGTGGTGAATCGCTGTCATTGCCACATTCGCGCCCAATGCCGCGCATACGTGCGCGCTGTCATGAGCTGCGCATCGTCGACGATGCGCGTGGCGTGGCGCATCGTGTATCGCGCTGATGCGGATGCGATCGTGATCGTGGATGTATTCGAAAAGAAGACACGGGAGACGCCGCGACGCATTGTCGACGAGTGCCGTCGGCGATTGAGAGCGTACGACGTGGCGAGTCATGATTGACGGAGCGGATATGGACAAGGCCAAACGCAAGCGACTCGAGACGGCTGGATGGAGTGTAGGATCAGCCGCCGATTTCCTGAAACTGACCGACGAAGAGGCAGCGATCGTCGAGCTCCGCCTTCGGCTGAGTGACAGCGTTCGGCGCCGGCGTGCGGAGCTGGGTCTAAGTCAGGCTGTCGTCGCTAAGCGACTTGGGTCGAGTCAATCGCGAGTCGCCAAAATGGAAGCGGGTGATCCCAGTGTGTCACTGGATTTGCTGCTGCGCGCGCTCCTGGCGCTCGGCGCGACGCGACGTGACATCGCACGAGCGATCGCTGCTTAGTCGTGCCCACGGCTGGAGTCGCACCTTCCGGTTTGGAGGACAGAGGAGGGCGACCATGGAGACGGTGCGGATATCTCGGACGTCTCCTCGGATCCAATCCGCGCCAGTGGTCCGGTGATGGGCTATCAACCTTGACGGCAACGCTCGTGATCGCTAAGAAGGTTGCGCGCGTCTGCTGCGAGAAACACGACAGTCAGATTGCAAGGTGATGGAAGTTCGTGTTGACCGTCCTCACCGGCGATCTGGTCCCTGACCTCACGAACGAGATCGCACGATTTCGTTAACATCGATCCTCATGAAACGTGTACATCTCGCGGTTCTCACGCTTGCCGCGGTCGCCGCGGGTTGCAGCTCGTCCTCCAAGAGCTCGACGGGTCCCGGCCTCACCGGCACAGTCGTCGGTACGGTCACAAGCTCCTTGGGCGGTGGCCTCGCGCACGTGGCCGTGATCCTGACGCCGGCCGGCGCCGCGGCGCTTGCCGCCGATACGACCAACGCGAGTGGCGGATACAGTATCGCGAACGTGCCGGACGGGGGCGGAACGATCGGGCTGTCGATGTTGCCCGCGAACTGTAGCTCGCCGAATCCGACGCCGTACGGTGGTGTGACGACGGGTGGGATGGTCACCGTGAACATTCCCGTGACGTGTGTCCCGCAGACAGGAAATCTCACGGTGACCGTGGCGGCGCCAGTGGGGATCACGCCCAGAGTGATGGTGTCGGGGCCCGGAGGCTATATGCGCGCGCTGAACGCCACGACAACGCTGACCGGACTGGTTGTCGGGAGCTACGCGGTGACGGCGGCGGACACCTCGGTGACGATCTCGGATACGATCGTGAACACCATCCTGGGAACGCCGGTCATCAGTGGAAGCCCGGCGACGGTGATCGCTGGCGGCACCGCGTCGGCGTCCGTCTCATACGGGGCAGGTGGGACCGGCGCGCTGTGGGTCGTGGAGACATACAACTTCGGGGGTTTCCTGGCAGGATTCCCCGTATCCGGCCTGCGCGCATCGGGCGCGGTGACTCCGGCTAAGCTCCAGGGTCCGAATATTTCGTACTCCATCGCGTTTGACGCGTCGGGCAACGCGTGGGTCGGGCAGGAGGGCTCGGTCGACGAGTACTCTGCGGCCCAGCTGGCGATCAGTGGGGATCAGACGCCAATCACGACCATCATCGATAGCGCCATTGTCCAGCCGGAGAGCATGGCGTTCGATAAGTCGGGGAATTTGTGGCTGTCGGATATGAGGTCGAACACCGTCATGGAGTTCACGGCCGCTCAGCTGACGACGGGCGGCACGAAAACGCCGGCGGTGACCATCTCGAGCGATGCGATTTTGGTTCCCAACGGGTTGGCGTTCGACGCCAATGGGACACTCTGGGTCGCCAACTCCTACGTGGTCCTTGGCTTCACTGCCTCACAACTCGCCACGTCAGGAAAGCCGACACCGATCTCGATCACGGTTGAGCCGGCCTCGCTGGCTCAGTACGTCACTAGTGTCGCGTTCGATGGCGGTGGCGATATGTGGGTTGAGACGGCCTTTATGGTGGTCGAGTACACGCCGAGCCAACTGACCGCGTCCGGCAGTCCGACGCCGAATAGAACGGTGACCCTTCCAGGCGGCGGCTTCTCGTCTTCGTTGGAAGGCATGGCCTTCGACAATAGCGGGAACCTGTGGCTCACCGACATCGCCACGCCGCGCCTCGTAGAATTGTCGCCGGCGCAGCTCGCGACTGGCGGTACTCAAACACCACAAGTCGTGATACCGAGCCCGTCAGCCGCGTACGCTCTCGCGTTCGACCCGCCCTCGCCTTCCTTGCCGCTCTACGGCGCGCGAATCATCAGTGGGCATCGCGCACCAACGACAGTTCACAGCGTTCGTCGCCGATGACGAAATGAAATCGCGGGCTGCATGCCGCAGGCGAGGCCGACACGATTCCGGTTGTGGCTCTGGAATCCCGGGCTATTTCCGACAAGCGAATGGGCGAAGTCCGGCTCCGACGCTCGGAGTCATCCCCAAAGGGCGGCAGATTGTCGGTTTATACGTGTCGTACCGGGAGACTGTTAACCGGGAGATCGCTGGTTCAAATCCAGCCGCCCCAGTTCGTAATCCTAACTCTATCAGGGAGTTAGAAGGGCGACGCCGATCGCCGAGCAGTTCGTCAGCCGCGACCTTCAACAGCACCTGTCGCGGCGTCAAACGGCACCCCAGGCTACTTAGCTGGCAAAGTATCGCCTCAACGTGTCTGATCTCCCGGTGTACGACCGGGCGCTCAACTCCGAGTGAAGGGTCGACATTGACTTGCTCGTAATATGCACTACATTGCATATGACATTGATAGCATTACGCGCGTCTTCATTCTGGCGGGATGGTAGGAAATCCATGGCATGCCTTGGGAAGTTGAATACACCGATGCGTTTGAAGTGTGGTGGCTCGAACTTGATGAGTTTGAACAAGAGTCGGTAGCGGCGTCTGTTGGCCTACTCGAAGACAAGGGACCAACCCTAGCGTATCCACACAGCTCAGACATACGGAATTCGCGACATGGTCGAATGCGGGAGCTACGCGTGCAGCACCCTTGACGCCCCATTCGGGTCTTCTATGCGTGGGACCCACGCAGAGTCTGCCTTCTCCTCATCGGAGGAGATAAGACGGGTGATGAGCAGTTCTACGAACGAATGATCGCGATCGCGGATGATCTTTACGACGAACATCTTGAAGCACTACGAGAAGGAGAGAGTCATGAAGGCGGGAAAGGGCCATAGCGTCAGCGGCAAGAAGTTCAGTGAGCTACGGGCGAAGATGTCGTCCGAGCATCGTGAGAGGGCCGCGCAGCGTACCAAAGCGATGCTTGCCGAGCTCCCGCTACAAGAGGTGCGGCACGCTCGCGCGCTTACTCAGGCAACGCTCGCACAGACGATGGAGTGTGGCCAAGATGAGATCTCCAAACTCGAACGCCGGGCCGACATGCTGGTGAGCACTCTGCGTCGGTACATCGAGGCGATGGGGGGGGGATTGGAGATCGTGGCGACGTTTCCGGACGGCGAGGTCCGGCTATCGAACCTCGGAGAGCTTGCGCAATCTGGTGGATGACAGCGGAAATGCCATCGTTCGTCGAGCCGCCCGCGTTGCCAGGTACGCCGCGATCAGAGCGGGTTTCTATGACTAGCAGTCGACCCGACTCGCGCGGCTCGAGAATCACGCGCATTTGAAGCGGCCGGCCCGCCTCACATGGTCCGGCCGGCCCAATGCCACGGAGCGAGCGGTCACGTGGCTCAAGATGGGCGCTGTTGAACACGTTAGCCGAATGCGTCAACTGGTCACGCTGCTCGAACACAAGGACGTCGCGGTGGAAGAATTGCGCACCGACAAACCGGGATACATAGTCTATGAGGATGAGCACCAGGTTGCCGCGGTGCCGTTCAGCGAGACGTTCTAGCATCGCTGCTCCGAATTACAAAAGCACAAACTGGAGATTGCCACCTACTGGCGGAGGAGGAACGCCGTGGTAGAGCGAGCGTCCCCAATGGACTTCGTACGCTCGTTCGGCGAGCGGTCGGACAAACGCGTCAGTCTGCACGTGGATCAACTCGCTGACCCACCTCGTGGCCCGCATGAGTGGGTGGCGTCCGCGACGAAAGCGTTCGTCGAGTCAGTCAATGCGCGGGACCGACTGCGTGCCCCTGTTACGGTGGCTGTCGAAATCTTTCTCGCACCGCGGTCAAAACCAACGGGCATAATCTTTCGCTCGTTCGAAGAGTTGACGAGCCAGCTGAGTTGGACCCCACCGGAGATAGTGCTATACCGTTCGGATGCAACGCCGAACTGGCAAGGGCAATTCTTCCGTGACGTTACGGGCTCCATCAGCGATCGACCGGCGGCGCCGAGTCGTGTTTTATTGCAGGAATGGCGATCTCAGGACGAACACGGACAAATCGACCGCCGTGTGTGGCTCGTCTCATCGTCGCCCGGAGCTTGAGCGAATCTCCCGACGCCTAGCGGCCCCGCGCGATCAATGCGGGGCAACTTCCGTCATTCTTTAGCGAATACTGCGGCACCGACGCCCATATTCGCCGACAAGTCCGTCCTTTTGTAGGGTTTTGAGTGGATCGCAGGAAGACTGTTAACCGGGAGATCGCTGGTTCAAATCCAGCCGCCCCAGTTTGTATTGCTCAAGCGCAAGTAAGTTAGAAAAGCGATGCCGGTCGCCGTCTGCTGCGATTTCAACGGCACCTAGTGGGACCTCCACGGCATCCCGAGCGACGAGACTCGCGCAACCGCGTCTCAACATGTCCTAATCTCCGGTATTTAACCGGGAGATTATGCCGATCCAGAAGGGTGCAATTCCAAGAACAAGATATCGGCGCGGCGACGAGGCGAGCCGAACGGGACAAACTGCGTCCCGTCGAAAACGACGACCCCGAAGCGGAATGCCGAGCCGCAAGCCGCGGCCAGCCGGCGTAAGCCGTTGAAGTCCTTCGCCTGCACGGTCGCGGACGCCTTGACCTCGATGGCCACCGCCGATCCGTCGTCACGCTCGATCACGACGTCGACTTGGTTTCCATCCTTGTCGCGAGAGTGACGGCGGCGTGCGGCGACTCGCTTCGCGTCACCTGCTTCGCGAGCTCCGCGAAGATGTACGTCTCGAGGTGAGCGTCCGACCCTTCCTCGTCCGTCCCGTGCAACGTGAAGATGAGTGGTGCCGTGCGTGCCCGCACTGCACGCCGATCGAGCGTGGAGAAGACGCAATGGCGCACGCCACGGAACGGATATCGGCGGAACTCGGTCGACGGTCGAATCATCGCCCGATTGTTCCGAAAGCCGACGAACACATCTTGCACGACGTCCTGTGCATCGTCCGCGCTGCCGAGCAGTGTCGTCGCGTACGAGACGAGCTCGCCAAATGACGCGTGAGAGACGCTCTCGAACCCCGACACGTCGCCGCACCGAACGGCCTCAACGAGATCGTCTCGCGACCACGAGACCTCGGCGATCGGTTCGAACGGCGACATGTCCGCAAGTGATGATCGCATACCACTTCGGCAACAAGCACCGAAATCGTGACGGTCGTGTCGTCCACAGCGCTAACGAGTCTGCGATCCAGATCTCGCGCGATATGTTCGCCACTCCGCAGCGGTGATCTCCCACAGGTCAGCCGGGAGGCGACCGGACACGTAGTCATGCTCCTCTGAACCAATGAGGCGCATGCCCTGCCGCTCCGACATGCGGCGCGACGCCGCGTTCGCGGCGGCCTTGGGCACACGCAGTCGCGGAAACTGGAGGACATCGAACCAGTAGTCTGTGACGACGTCACAGGCTTCCGTCATCAGGCCTTGCCCCTGCCAAGGTTGCCCGACCCAGAACCCACGGTTGTGGGAATCGCTACGCATCAGCGAGATGCAACCAATGACCTGTGACCGATGTTCTTTGAGCCGCAGCGTCCAATGCCATTCATCGCCACGCTGCATCGCCGGCAACGCGAAGTCGCGGCAATACTGGAGGGCGCCGTCGGGTGGGTATGGCCATGGGACCGAATTGGTGAGATAACGAACGATCTCCCAACGCGGAAATATGAGCTGGATCTGGTCGGCGTCCTCGAGTTGCAGCGGTCGAAGTTCGAGCCGCCGGGTTTCGAGTGTGGGTGTCGCGAAGCTCAAGAGCTTGTCTCCCCGTGCTTCAGATCGCTCACTGAATACAAACCTTGGGTCCGGGTGACCCTGACCACGGCACACTCAGCGTCCGTGGTGTTGCCGCTCGGGTAGCGGAGCAGCTGATGGTGTCGGGTCACATCATCAGAATAACGGGTGAAAACGGCCGCGGGGACTACTCGATCAGACGGCGAACGCGCGTCAGCGCGCGGGACCGGCATCTGCGACCTCGACTCGCGGCTTTTTCCGTCGTCTTAAGAGGAAGATACGGCATCGACGCCCGTCTTCGCCGACAAGTGGGTCTTTTGGCAGGATTTCTCGTAGATAAGGGGAAGACTGTTAACCGGGAGATCGCTGGTTCAAATCCAGCCGCCCCAGTTTTCCGGGAGTAATACTGCTCTCGAAAAAGGCCCACTTTCCGTATGAATCGGTCTCGCGAGGGTGGGCCTTTCGGGTCGTCCAGATCGCGACGGGGGCACCCGCCCCTATTCGGGTAACGCAGCCTCGCCAGTGTCGGGGGCGGTTTTGGAGTCGCCCGCGATTGCCCGTTCCTCCTGCTTTAGCGTCAAGCGCAAGCGAAAGGGATAGTCGTGAAATTGCGACCGCGAGTGCAACCTAAGCCGGTATAGCCGATCTACCTTGCCAGGCGCCTCGTCTTCGAACATCGCCGAGAACTGCCGCTCCTCGACCGCGCCCGGTGGAAGTGCCGGAATGGTAAACGGCAATCGGAATTGCCGAGTTAGACCGTCGGTCGCATCGATAGGGTTTGCGAGGAAATCGGGTAACGGCTCCGCCACCTGGCCGGGTTGCTGAATCTCTGGGAAATTCGTGAAGCTGAACGAAATTGTGTTCGATATCAGTGACCGATGTGTGCAGGGCACTACCTCCGCTTGCGGCTCGCAAAAGAGATAGATGTGCGTAATCTCGCTCGTAGTCTCGACCGAGTCATTCCGTACAGCGAGCGTGACACCGAAGTCTCTACTGGTGGCCCGCCCGCCGACGACAGGAGCCTCAAGGTTAGCGGCAGATCGGGGTATATCGTAACTCAGTATTCGAACGGAAAAGCGCTCCACACTGCCTGGGACAATCTTGCTGCGCGCCTCGGCAATGGCCCATTGAAGCTTCGCCGCTAGCTCGGTGCGAAGCAGATCAATGCTGCCCTGATACACTGTGTGCTGTCGGTGTTTTAGATCAAACGGGATGTCATCGCTGTTCTTGGTCAATAGCAATACGATCTTGCCGAGTGCATGAGCATACCCTACCTCATAAAACACATTGGGATTGCGCCCGGTCATGTCTGCGACGATCACATCAGCTTTACTAATCTGATTAAAGATCCGATCGAGCATCCCCTCTGTGAAGATTTGCTCGTCTAGGCGCTCGGCATAAGCGCCGACATCACTGGCAGCGCCCTTGATCCCAAACTTGTAGATATCATCAAAGATCGCATCGAATGGCATTAAAACAAACACGAATGGCTTGGGAACGGTGGAGCCCTCTGTGGCCATCAGCGATACTCCAACACCGTGGATGGGCGATCGGCAGTTATTTTCAGACGAAATGCGGCAGATTGGACCTCACGCCGGAATCGGAATTCCTCGGCGTGGTCGGCATTGTCGAAATCGTAAGCCAACACTGGCGGCGTCTCACTTTCGACATAGCAACCAATGAATCCAGCCTCGGATGCGTAGGCGTAATTTGCTCTATTGGCCATTGTGCGCAGATCCGTGGTAGTCATCTTAACCTCCGATATGAGTGACGAGGGCACGAACCAAAGTGCGCTCCCGTCTGTCTTCTCATCTCAGTATGGCATGAATGTGCCGCAACGCAAGTGAGCTCTCCGATGCTAGGGATGACGCCCGCGTCGACGCTGGTAAGCGGCGGCTTGCTTATGCGCATCGTTGCAGTAGTTGCCGCGTCGTCGCGTAAGGGTTGCCTCACAGTGTTGGCAACGGCGTTCGCTACGCTTGAACGAGTTGGGTAAAGCGTCGAATACCTCACATGCTGTTGCGTTGTCGGTAGGCAGATCAACGTCGCGCGTTCGCGCGCCAAATCGGCCGCTACACGTTGCAACTTGGCAAGCGTACGGCCCTGGGGATTTCGCTTGCGCAGTCGTCGGACCGCGCTTTCCGACAGCTGCGCGCGTCGCGCGATCTCCGCGTCAGTTAGGCTAGCGAGTATCGATGGAATCACATCGCATTCGGAGGCGCTCGGGCTGCTATAGGTCGTCTGCGTATCGTCGATGTTGGCGACCGCCCCGGCGGCGACGAGTTGAATTTCGTTCGTCTCTTTGCCGATGAGCTTTACCTTCGAGAAGAAGTGTGCCGCCGACTGTACCGAGTCATCGTCCCCTGATCACTTGCTGCTGAGTACGAACCCGACCTGGCCGGCCGAGGCAAGCCCGGACGCACGATGGCCCACCCTCCCCAAGACGCGATTCATACGGAAAGTGGGCCTTTTTTACGACGGGTATACTACCCTCGCCCCAGTTTTCCAACCACATCTGACTATCGGGTTAGGCGCTCGGATTGCTAACTTATGCGAGCGCGGGTGCCGTTTCGCGGCACCGCGATTTGTAGCGGATTCCCACAGTTGCCCGAGCTTTGACGGCTCGTTCATCACCGACAGAATCGTGCCGTGGTCGGGGCGGATCCTGCTCGCGCGGCTGCCGACGCGCGGCGTCGCGGCGGCCGGTGCCCATCACGGCCTGAGACCCCGGGACGGGCGCTCCCGTACTGCCGTCCTTGCAGGCAGGGCATTTCGGGGTAACGATAGTCGGCGACACCAACCGGACGATCCCATGCCGAGCATTAAGACCAGCCGGATCACGATGTATTACGAGCAGCAGGGAGACGGGGAACCGCTCATCCTCATTCCGTACTTGGCGGCGGACAACGCATGCTACGCCTTCCAGCTGCCGGAGTACGCGAAGCACTTTCGCTGCCTCTCCGTCGATCTCCGCGGCACGGGCCAATCGGAGAAGCCCGACGGCGCGTACACGACCGAGCAGTTGGCCGATGACATCGCCGCGTTCATGCAGGCGCTCGGCATCGAGCGCGCGCATATCTTCGGCCTGTCGCTCGGCGCCGCCGTCGGGATGTGGCTTGGGGCGAAGTATCCAGACAAGGTGCAGTCGTTGTCGCTGCACAGTCCATGGGATAAGAGTGATCATTACATCGAGACGCTCGTTAACGACTTTCAGGTGGTGGCCGAAGCGCTGGAGAGCGTTCCTGAAATGATCGTGCGGAGTCTTCTGCACTGGTGCCTATCGGCCGACCTGTATAACGCCAAGCCGGATTACATTCGGACGTTGGAAGGCTTTATTCGAAGCCGGCCGGCGATGCCGCTCCCCGCGTTTCTGCTGCAGTCGGGCGCCGCCATGGCGCATGACGTGACGGCGCAGCTCGGCCGGATCACCGCGCCAACGCAGGTCACGTTCGGCGCGCTCGATCTCATCACCTCAACACGCTTCGTGCCGGCGATACAGAAGGGTATTGCCAACTCGGAGCTGATCGTCTTTGACGGCTGCGCGCACGCCGCGCTCTACGAGAAAGTCGAAGAGTTCAATCAGAAGACCGTGTCGTTCCTGCTGCGGCATACGATGGCGGAGGCCGCCCAGCTCACATAGGGTTGGCCGCTCGGCGAGCGCGCCACTAATCGGCGGAGATCTCCCAGATAACAAGCGGCCATCGACCGTTGCACTTCGTGCGCGACTCGCGGAGAATTGCGGTATTTCGCCTGACCTCATTCGTCCCGCACCGTTGCGCAGTACCGATAAGGCTGAACCGGGATGGCGAGGATAGTGGTGCGGTTCAATGTGCCCACTCGTCGAGGACGGCAGGTAAGGCAGGAACTTGCGGCATACTCCATCATCTTGAGAGCGAGATCACGGCACCGACGCCCGCAATCACTGACAAGTGGGATCTTTTGCAAGTTTCAAGGTAGGTAACAGGAAGACTGTTAACCGGGAGATCGCTGGTCAAAATCCAGCCGCCCCAGTTTGTAATCCTAACTCTATCAGTGAGTTAGAAGGGCGACGCCGTCGCCGAGCAGTTGGTCTACTGCGACTTTCAACGGGACGCGTTGCGACGCCAAACGGCACCCAAGCTACTTAACTCGCGATGCGTCATCTCAACGTGTTCTGATCGCCGGGTGGACGACCAGGCGATCAAGCGCTTACCCAGTCGATCAGGTGATGCGTCTCCGCATCGCGTCGAAGTCGATGCGATGTACCGCTCCTCCGGCGGCGGTGTGCGAGCTTCGCGACGTATTCGGTATTCCGCTCTGAGATCGCTGCATCAGGTAGCGTATACTTCAAACTGAGCCGTTGAGATTGCGCGCTCCTCGGACGCGGGAAGGAGTCGCCTTGCGATGACGAGACTGCGTGCCCCTTAAGACCATGAGACGTCGCCCGAGCGCATCATTCCCCCTGCTGCGGTGTGCTGTTGCTCTTTTGGCATGCGTAGGAGTACTAGCGGGTGTGGGCTATGCCGCGCGATGCACCCTGCTGCTGGATATCGCGAGGGTTGTGTTGAATCACGATTCTGATTTGGTGGCGCAGGAACGAGCCGATGGCGTAGGGATTGTTTTTGCACAGCCGGCATCCCTGTGGATTACACCGATGAAGAATCAGATGAACCGCATATGGGAGCCAATAAAGGCGAGTGGCGTTAATTATTACATGTTCGCGCGACCCTACACCTGGTTCACGCATTACAGCGAACGCTCGAACCCAACCTCACCCTACTATCAAGCCTGGGCCGGCGGATATGTGATCAAGCTGAAGGACGGCTCACTGCCAATGAATCTGGAGTCCTTGGCGTGGCAAGTGACAGCACTGGATCAACGTTCCTGGCTATCGGCCATGGGTGATCCCCATCCGATCGCCGATTCCTCGTCGGTGGCACGCGTCGGGAATATCACCATCGACGGTCGCACACTTCCGCTTTGGCACGGAACCATGCGAAGCCACAGCGACCTGAGTACTCACCCGACGGGCCCATTGGCAACGTTGATCGGAATGCCACCCCAGTCGTCATGGCCACAGGGTGTCAACGCGTTTCATGACGTGAGTCTGGACGGGTACTTTGCCTGTTGGATTGACTCACAGCCGAGGATCTCGGTTGTCATATACGCCGTTGCCGCGAACTATACAACACGGAGCGGAGGACACCGCAACTCCGGCCTTATCAATGATGAGCTACTGAGAGTAATGAAATCGGCTAAGCTCGAAGCCGTGCATTAGCGGAGATCGAGCCAGTCGTCTCGTCAACCGGAGGGTGAGGGGCGCGGAGGGAAGGGTCCGGAGTGGCAGGCCCGTAGAATCTACCGACCGGCCGTTGTCTATCTGCAAAGCCGCTGATATCGGCGATGAGAAAGGATAGGCTTCGGTAGCTCGATCCCTAATGGTCGCCTCCATAGTCGGATGCAAGCAGCAATTGCTGCCCCAGCCATCTCCCGGGCATCTGTTCCGGGAAAGTCCGCTCGAGCGACTGAGCTGTAGTATCTACCATTTGAACCACCGACGCCATCGTATGTGACAGCGGTGTCCATCTGGTCGGAGGCGAGGGTTGTTGGGTCATTCGTACCTCCGGCACGAGTTGAGCCCAGGGTCACCCTTTCCCAGAGTTGAGCGCAAGCCGGTTGCACCGTTCGCAACGTCGATGGCACGCAGCCTCGTGCCCCTCTGTACGGATTCGCATTGGTTGCAACAACGGCCTATTCGGGAAGCTCCCTCGATTCAGACCTTGGCTGCGCCGGCAACACATCGGACGGCGTAGGTCGAATCTCCGGCACGGGTGTCATCTCGTTTTGGACTTCCGTGCGCAAGTCGCGAAGCGCGACGGCCGTCAGTGACGCCCGACCCTTGACCAATCGTTCCGTTCTCGCGTATGGCGGTTCACGACTGACACCGCTCTCGGTACTGATGTATGGCCCTGTTTTCGCCTTATCAGCCAAGGAGAGCAAGAGGACAGCGCGGAGTTCGTCGAGTTCGTGAATTGCGCCTGCCAGGGAACGAACCGTCTGTAGCTGGAAGACCTCCGGTGTTTCCATCGCACGATTCAACAAAGGGTGCTCTCCCATCAATGCCACTCCCGTCTCCTGGATCATTGCAACATCGCCTTCTAGGCGAGTCAACTCGACGTCCATCGCTTGTGCAAGCGCACGTCGTCGGCTCGCTGCTACGTCCGCGTCGTGCCTTTGCTGATACTGGAGCGTTCGGCCGGCAAAATACGCCGTCCAGATCAAGCCGATAACGGTCAACGATGTCAGGGTCACGATGGCGTCGTATACCGGTGGTTCGGCTCGCACCCCTGGTAACGCGGATATTCCAAGCAAAACGAGTACGAGTCCTGATAGTAGCCAGGCGAACCAGGATCGGCGTCCTCTTGAAAGCCAACTCGTCACAGTTGCTGGTCTCCCCGGGTTACCACCACACTCTCACGTGCCGCATGCACGGTTGACGTGCGGTGCCGTTCGCGGCAATCGATGTGAGAAAACCACGATGTCTATGGCGAAGAACGGGGCACCGACGCCCAATCCGTGACGCAAGTACGGCAAATTGTTAGTTTGTAAGGGGTTTACCGGGAGACTGTTAACCGGGAGATCGCTGGTTCAAATCCAGCCGCCCCAGTTTGTAATCCTAACTCCACAAGTGAGTTAGAGGGGCGGTGCCGATCGCCTAGCAGTTCGTCTGCTACGACTTTCAACGGCACCCAGTGCCTCATCCAACGGCACCCCGAGCGACTAAACTCGCGCGATTGGCCCCCAACATACCAGATCGCCCGGTGTAAGAGCAGGCGATCGACTCGGCAGACGACGACGTAGCGCCGGGCCCAGGATCGAGAGTGGCGAAGAAGAGTTGCGAGCGAGGCGACGACCGATGGATCTGCTGATGCGAGATATGCGGGTCGCTCTGCGAGGGTTGCGCCGCAACGCAACCTTCACCGTGACAGCGATTCTCGTGCTGGGTCTGGGAATCGGCGTAGCGACTGCGATGTGGTCGGTATTCGATGCGGCGTTGCTCCGCCAGCTCCCCGTCACCGATCAGGACCGGATCGTCCTCCCGCGCACCCTGGATGGTGCAGGAACCGACGTCGCGATGCCCGACCGCGAGCTCGACGCAGCTCGGCGCGAGAGTCGGACCATGCGCGACATGGCCGGCATGGGAGATTGGGGCGCGTACGATTTCCCGTTTTTGGACGGGGATCAACCGATCCATCTCAACCAGACTGACGTCACCAGCAACTTCTTCGACGTGCTCGGCGTGCGTCCTGTCCTCGGCCGCCTTCTGAGTTCGCAGGACGACAGCACGTCACACGTGGTGGTACTGAGCTACGCGGCCTGGCGGCGCCGGTTCGGTGGCAATCCGTCCATCATCGGCCACCACCTGACAGATCCGGGCATGGGATCGACGTTCACCATCATTGGAGTCGCGCCGGCCGGGCTCGACTTTCCACTGGGCACGGATTGCTGGACTCCGTTGCAGGCCAGCTTCTACTCGGTCGACATCGTCGCCCGGCTGGCGCCCGGCGTTTCTCCAGCGGCGGCGCGTTCCGAATTTCTGGCGACGATGGAGCGCATCATGGCACGTCGCACCGTGAAGTTCAACATTGCCGGAGCCGACATCCGCACATTGCATACGGCGATCGCCGGCGATGCGGGGCCCGCGTTGGTCGTTCTCGCGTCGGCCGTGGGACTGCTGTTGCTCATCGCTTGCGTCAACGCCGGCAACCTGCTGTTGCTCCGTGCCCTCAGGCGTGCACGAGAATTGGCGATCCGGCGCGCGCTCGGCGCAACCTATGGCGATGCCGTGCGCGAGCTGTTGATCGAGAACAGTCTCTTAGGCCTGGGTGGTGGCGTGCTCGGGCTCGTCATCGCCGAGGGCGCGCGCCGCGCTTTGATTGCGGCCGCACCACCACAGCTTCCGGGACTCGACATCGTACAGATGGACGGGCCGCTTCTGTGGACCGCCGCGGGCGTCACACTCCTTACCCTCCTCCTCTTCGGCATCGCTCCGGCATTGACGACTGTCCACCGGAATGCGGTCCCGGCCCTGCGCCTGGATACTCGGGCGGGCGCCTCGACGCGACAACAACGGCGCACGCGTCAGCTGCTCGTCGCCGCGCAAGTCTCACTAGCTCTCATGCTCGTGGTGGGCGCGGGGCTCCTCGCCAGGAGCCTTCGGCAACTTCAGACGGTGCGCCTCGGATACACGCCCGAGCATCTCGCGATCGCCGACCTGTCGGTACCCGACCGCCATCGGGACACCGTCTCGGGACTCTTCTCCGTGTACGAGGCGTTGGCGCCGCGCCTGGCCGCGATTCCGGGTGTGAAGTTCGTGACGCCGGTCCTCGACCCCCCATTCACCAGCCTAGGGCTAGCCGGCGTGTGGGAGATCGAAGGCCAGTCGCAGGTCCAAGGCGCGGCGAATCCATTGGTCGCCCTCGAGATGGGCGACACGAGCTATTTCCGGACCTTCGGAATACCGGTGCTCCGAGGACGCGGCTTTGTCACCGCGGACCAAGGCAACGCGCCCCAAGTCGCCGTCGTCAGCGAGGGCGCCGCCCGGCTCTTCTGGCCCGGTCGGGATCCGATCGGCAAACGGTTGCGGCTCGCGCATACGAAGTGGCCCTGGAGCACGGTCGTCGGCATCGCCTCCGATATCCGCTACCGCTCACTCCGGGAGACCGCACCGACCGTGTTCGTTCCGTGGCGCCGGGGCTTTTGGCAAAATTACGTCGCGTTGCGCACCACAACGAATGTCGTTGGGTTGGCGCCAGCCATCCGGCGCGCGGTCGCTGAGGTTGATCCGGATGTCACCGTCTGGCGAGTGCAAAGCATGGATGACTATCTCGCGCAGCCGCTGGCCCAACCACGCCTGAGCGCGACGCTGTTGTCCGCGTTCGGATTCACGGCCTTGATCTTGGCGGCGGTCGGGCTGTACGGCGTGATGGCATCGCTCGTCCGCGAGCAAACGCGGAATATCGGCGTTCGCATGGCACTCGGCGCCACGCCGGCGCGACTACGCCGAGAGGTCATGATCCGCGCGTTCGCCGTCTCAGCGTCTGGAGCGGCGTTCGGAGTGATCGGCGCGCTCATCACGTCGCGATTCGTAAGGTCGCTGCTGTTCGAGGTCAGTCCGGCGGATCCGATTGCAATCGGCGGCGCGTGTGTGGCCTTACTCTGTGTTGCGGTGATCGCCGCGTATCTCCCCGCGCGCTATGCGAGTCGCGTCGATCCTGCGCGAGTGCTGCAGAGTGACTGATGCAACGCACCGGTAACGGAGCGCGCCGTGCGTGCTCCCATGCCCCAACAGGGCCTCTGACACCTCGATTCACGGCATCTTCGATCATCAGGTGGAGCAGAATCACGGCACCGACGCCCTGATTCGCCAACAAACGCGGTCTTTTGCAGGTTTTCGGGTAGATAACAGGAGGGCTGTTAACCGGGAGATCGCTGGTTCAAATCCAGCCGCCCCAGTTCGTAATCCTAGTTCGTGCATGGAGTTGGAGAAGAGTTTGGGCTGGGTGTCGGAATCCTGCATTACGCGCCCCAACGAGCCCCGGGATGAGACTTTACCTCTAGCGGAGGCGTCTTGGGAACGCGGACGGCGGCTCGATGACGAGACCGTGAAGTGGGGACAGCGGCAGGAGGTGCTTGCGGTCTCCGCTGACGAGCACGGTCGAAGCGCCCATGAGCGCTACTTCTACTACCAGGTTGTCTTTTGCGTGTGCGATGTACTTGCGCTTCCCGCGAGGGACATAGATCGACGAGACCATCCGGATATCGTCTAGTACATCGTCGACTTGTTGTCCAGGCAATAGGAGTTTCTCAACCAAATTCCTTCGGACCTCCATCAGAATGTTCTCGCCGGTCACGTGACTGAAGGAGCCCGCCAGAAGTCGGTCGACGACCTGCTGTGGAACTCCATCGAATGCGATCGCCGAGACGAACACGTTCGCGTCGAGGCACGCGATAAGGGGAGCGTCTGATTCTCGTGGCTCACTCGGCAAATGGGCCGCCGAAGTCCTCAGGCTTTAGCCCAAGGCGTCGGGCCTGACGCTGCCCTTTGGTCGCCACAGCGCGAAACCGTCGCCTCGCCTGATACTGTCGGAAGGTCTCGCGGAGTAGCTCACTGACCGTTCGGCCTTCTGCAGCCGCAACCCGTTGGATTTCTCTGCCCATGGCCATCGGTAGCGAGATGGTAATCGTCTTCGTGCGCACATTGTTCTTGGCGCTTGGCATAGTTCCTCGATAAGAATTGTTCTTATCGAACGGTAACCCAATCGACGGTGATGCGGAAGCGTTACCGGCTTCGCCGTGTCTCACGGATCGCGATCTCCACTGAGCCGGTCGAGACGCTCCCGGGCTTCGCGGCGTAGAAAGCTATGAGGTCCCCATCCCTCGTGGTCGTAATCCGCACACGTAAAGTGCTCGAACACCGTCTCGGTCACGTGTCGAGAGCTGTGACAGCAGCAGAGACCCCTATCGTGATTGAATGGAGCAAAGAATGCACATCCGCCGCACTGCTCACCGTCCTCGTACTGTGCTCGAATTGCGGGCTCGTCCGGCCACTCCTCTGAGTATCGGAGTTGAGATGCCGGATTGGACCAGGTATCCCGCACGACCACGTTCCTGTTTGTCGAGGGATCAGCCATAGTTCGGCAAGATCCCTCATCCTACGATTGGCCGCAACGCGCACAATTTCACCGTCGACAAAACAGTCCGTGAGTGGATATCACAGTCTGTGATTTTCATTCTGAGAGCCCGTGCTGAAGGCATGTCCGACACGAAGCGGCCTGAAACACTAGCCGACGCGACATTGCGTGCTTCATTCACGTCAGGAGGCGAGGCCAATACCGCGGAACTCCGGTACCGACGCTCGGAGCCGTCTCGAGAGGCAGCAAATTGTCATTTTGTAGGTATCGTACCAGGAAACTCTTAACCGGGAGATCGCTGGTTCAAATCCAGCCGCCCCAGTTGCAAGGGATAGAGATAGGTTCGCGCCGATCCGTCACGTTTATGCGTTGGCGGATCGGGTTACCGACCTTCCCGAACGCCACCTTCCCTGAGACCACTTTCCGAGTGAATCGCCCTCGGGAGGTGGGCCTTTCGCACGAAAGCAACGCACCTTCAGCGTTGTCATCGGGTTAGGCGTCACCGCGAGACGCCCGGGTTTCATGGTCGACGCAACCCAAACGTTGCGACTGGTGTCTCCATTGGCTTGCCAACAAGACCAACAGGCGACCGAAGCTGCCAGGAGGATGATTGCGTTCCCTTATGCGATCTCGCGTTCTCGCGGGCTTGATCAGTTGTATGTTCGCCCAGCCCTTATATGCACAGCCGTGCACGACATCCGTTCTTACGATCGGTCGTAACCGGATTTGGGTTGACGAGGAAGGCACCGGCAATGTGACGGTCGTGTTCGAGGCAGGATTCGGGAACGAGTCCGGGGTGTGGGCGAATATCACGCCGAAGATTCGAGCAGCAGGTGCCCGGACTTTCGTGTATGATCGCGCCGGCTTGGGCAAGAGCACCATCGACACCACGGCGCCATACAGTCTCGATAACGACGTTGCCATACTCAGGTCCGCGCTGAATGCCTGTGGCATCGAGGGGCCGATTATCATGGTCGGCCACTCCTACGGCGGCGCCATCAGTCTGGTACTGGCGTCGGACGATGACCGCATCAAAGGACTCGTCCTCATCGAAGCGCTTGTTCCAGGCGCTTGGCCAAAGTCGGAAGTGGATAAGAACCTCGCGACGATGCGATCGCAGTATGCTGAAGTGCGTCAACAGGCGCCGGCGCTGGCCAAGGTGGCAATCCCCTGGGCTGAAGCTATGCCCGCCACTGCGCAGCGCATCGATGCCGTACGAGTGCCAGAGAGCTTGCCGATCATCGACATCGTTGCGGAGAAGGGGATGAACAACCCCGAAACCGCGAAGATCTGGCAATCTGCGCATCTGGGCTTCACGGACGACAACCCGCATCGCGAGCATGTGCTCGCCGTGGGAAGCTCTCACAAAGTCATGGCAGACCAGCCTGATTTGGTCGTCAAAGCCATTCTGGACATGCTCCAAAAGCTCGGGGGACGGACCGATCGCAGCCCCGCCAGCGGCTGACGTTCAGTAACGCAGCATCAGCACTGGCCGGCATGTCAATGCGAGCAATACGGAGCCCGAGGCGCCAACGGCGATCAGAGGCGCCTCGCATGGCGGCGCATTGTTTCAATGGTGAGCAAAATCTGTCTCGATCGCGATCAGCCAAACCATTGCGACGAGCAACCACAGGCGCGCGCTACGGTGTACGGCCGGGCGATCAATCATGTGCGGGGCGAGTTGATGGTCAGAGCCAAGGCTTAGGAGTTCGAAGCATCGCGCAAACCATGTGTCGCCATGGAAGGCGATGGCTGCGACAGCACACATTGACCGCGATCTGAGCGCGCCCCATTTCAGCCAGACTCAACTCGTCCTCCGCGGTCGGCATGAGCACCGGCGTGAACACGCCTCGCGACCGTAGCTCCGTCGCGACGTCGAATCCGCCGCAACCCGGTAGCATGACGTCGAGAGGATGATGCAGCAATACCAAGCGTCCAGCGCGCGATCACCGGGTTCGGTCTCGAGCGCGCCATAGCCTTTCTCTCGGAACGCTTTGGTTAAGAACCGCCTCAAGCTGCGGTCATCTTCATCCTACCAGATTAGAGAAAGATGATGATCCTCTAATGCGGCCGACTCGATCTTGCCCCACGCCGCTCAAATGCTACTTTCCCAGCACAATGCTATTTTTTTAGCATGATGATCAAGCGTCGTTCCTTTTCCCGCCGGCGCAGACACCGATATGGAGAGAAAATGATGACGGTTGAAGTCAATCTGAGGCGCTATCGCGATGGCCGCCCGGAGCCGCTTCGGCTCCTGCGATGGACGACCGCCGCTTCGCTCATTGCGGCGGCGCCATGCCAGGCGCAGAGCGCCATGTCCCAGATGGACATGTCGAACGCACCGCCGGCCACGGCCGCCGATGTCCGCTCGATGGACGCGATCATGCACGCCTACTACGACGTGATCTCGGGGCCCGCGGGCAACCGCGACTGGAACCGCTTCTACTCGCTCTTCGTGCCGGGCGGGAGACTGATCCAAACCGACGCCCCGCCCCGGATAGCGCTCGCGTACCGTGGTGAGGACTCCCCAGGAGTTCGTCCAATGGATCGGTCCCTATATGGCGAAGAATGCGCTCTATGAGAAAGAGATCAGCCATTCCGTCGACACGTTCGGCGCGATCACGCAGCGATTCAGCACGCACGTCATAATGGACACGCCGGACGACGCGAAGCCAGGGCGGGGGATCGCCAGCGCGCAGTTGTTCAACGACGGCAAGCGTTGGTACATCGTCACGGTCTATTGGGACAACGAGACCCCTGGGAACGCGATTCCGTCGCGGTACTTGAGCTCGAAGTAAGTGCGCGGAGCGCCGCCGTCACCACGCCCAGTCCGCGGCGCTTGCCAGCCAGGGCAAACACGAACCTCACCGGCGGTGCGCAGCCCGAGCATCTCACCGGTGAGTAGAGGCAGTGGAGATTGCATGAACAGATCAGCGTGTAGAGTGATGGCGGCCGTCGCCTGCTTGGCAATGCACGGGATGGCCGCAACGCTGCTCCGCGCACAAACCATGACGCGGGCCGCGGGAGCCCATCCAGCGGCCTTTACACTCAACGATGTGATGCAGGCGCCATTTCCGTACGACATGCTGGCCGCGCCCACGGGCGCAGCCGTGGCGTGGGTCTTCAACGCGAAGGGCTGCCGGAATATCTGGGTAGCAGACCCCTCCCATGGCGCGAAAGCGCGTCAGATCACACCGTACACAGAGGACGACGGTTTCGATATCGGCGACCTCGCCTGGTCGCCGGATTCGAAGTCGATCGCCTTCACACGGGGCGAGGATCTTTGGGACGAGACTCCGGCCAACGTCAATAGCTCCCCGGAAGGACCGATGCCCAAGGAGGTATGGGTGGTGGCCACGGCCGGGGGCGTGCCGCATAGGGTCGGCGTGGGAGACTCCCCTAGCTTCTCGCCCGATGGCAGCCGGTTGCTGTTTGTGGACAAGAATAGAATTCTGACGGTGGCCGCGAGCGGCGATGGCGACGCGCAGCCATTGCTCATCGATCAGGGAACCGTGGACGCGCTGACCTGGGCGCCGGACGGCAAGCGCCTGGCGTTCGTGAGCCATCGAGGGAACCACTCGCTAATCGGCGTCTACGATTTCGTCGACCACACCATCGTCTGGGTGAGTCCGAGTCTCGACTACGACAGCTCGCCCGCGTTCTCACCGGACGGCGCGCGGATCGCCTTCGTTCACGTGCTGGCCGAGAAAGCGCTCCCCGATTACTCCTCCCACCGCAGCGGACGGCCGTGGTCGATCTGGACGGCGGACGTGAAAACGGGCCAGGGGCGACAGGTCTGGATTGCCGACGCGGGACCCGGCAGTGTATTCCATCCGACGTCCTCGGCGACGAACCTGTTCTGGACCAACCATGATGATCTCGTGTTCCCGTGGGAGAAAAGCGGCTGGCTACATCTCTATGCCGTCCCCGTGCAGGGCGGGACGGCCCGCGCACTCACGGTGGGAAAGTTCGAGGTCACACACGTCGTCTTCAGTCAGGACCGCAAGCGCCTGGTCTATTCGTCCAATCAGGATGACACCGACCGGTTGCATATCTGGACGGTCGATGTCGAGCACGGCTCGGCCGTGCGCACGGCCGAGAGCCACGCCATCGAAGACTTGCCGCAGATCGGCGCCGACGGCGCTCTTTTCGCCTTGCAGAGCGACGGCAACCAACCGCCGCAGCCGGTCGCGTTGAGTGCGGGGAGGCGGTGGCGGCCGCTCGCTCCGGAAGCCATCCCGTCCTCCTTCCCGAGTCCCAATCTCGTCATGCCCGAGGCCGTGATCTTTACGGCGAAGGATGGCCAGGAAACGCACGCGCAACTGTTCCTGCCACCCGAAACCACCTCCAAGCCGCACCCGGCGATTCTGTTCTTCCACGGCGGCCCTCAAATGCGGATGCTGCTGGGGTTCAATACTGACTACCTTTGGTTCAGCTGGATATACGCATTTCATCAGTACCTCGTCGCCGAGGGCTACATCGTGCTTTCCGTCAACTATCGCGGCGGCACCGGCTATGGCCTTGACTACAGAGAGGCCGACAACTTCGGCCCCGGCGGCGGCAGCGAGCTCAATGACGTGGTCGGCGCCATCACCTATCTGCGAGGCCGACAGGACGTCGACGCCAACCGACTAGGCATCTGGGGGCCAAGCTATGGGGGACTCATGACCGCCCTCGGTCTCGCGCGCGCTTCGGATGCACTCGCGGCCGGTGTCGATTATGCGGGCATATATAACTGGTCGACGTTCCTGTCCTCGGTGGGCGAGCCGATCGACGGAGGCGATGCGAACCGCCGGGCGGTGGAATCCTCCCCCATCGCGACCATCGACCAGTGGCACGCACCCGTGCTGCTGGTGCAAGGGGACGACGACCGCGATATACCCCACCAGACCTCCGAGCTCATCGAAGACTTGCGGTCGCACAACATCGACCATGACGTCATCATGATTCCGAACGAGATTCATGAAATGGCACGCTACTCGTCGTGGATGACGTTGTTCAGTGCGGCGGATGCGTACTTCGATCGGCATCTCGACAAGCGGAGCGCGCCCGCTCCGTAAGCGCGTCCATTGCCGCGGCTTTGATCGACGGTGTGTGGGCCCTTCGGCTCATCGATCGGCTCGTGCACTACTGCCACATCGTCAGCGTACGCGGCTCACCGATCCTTTTACGTCGATCCGGTTCGCAAGGTGGGCTGCGGTCGCTCGGCCGAGTGCGAGAAAGCTAGCCAGAAAGTGGCGCACCTCGTCCGGCGCGCCGGTTGGGCGCAACGATCATAGTTGCGCGGTGCGGTATCCGATGGTGTTGGGTTGGCAGTCGGAAATGTCGCTGAATCTCTCCCGAGATGAGCGGAGGGGCCTGGCGTCCCACACCGGTCCCGGGAATAGGTATCGCGCTGCCTTCGCTTTTTGTGGCGGGCTCACGTGTCGCGCGGTCGTCGTATGTCGTGTCCGACAGAAGGGTCGGCGAACGCTCATCATGCAGTGGTGTGTTTCTTGACAATCCCGGCCGCGTTTGTCAGTCTATGCGTCCACATGTGCCTTCCACTCGGCGAACAACTCGTGATCTCCGTCGCGCTGGGAAGCACAATCGCGATCGGCTGGCCGATTGCGTCGGTGGCTCAGACGACATCGGCGTCCATCGAGGTGCCAGCGTGGTTATTCCCGTCTCCGGCCAAGGCGAACACGGCGATCCTCGACAGCGTGACGCTCAGGCGCATACCGGGGAGTCAGGCGGCGTTCACTGCGGCGAGGGTGGCCGACCGCTTCAACGTCGCTGATTGGTATCCAAGCTCTCACCCGCCAATGGTGGACATCGTTGCCCACGGCCGCAAACCGGCCGTCTTTGCGTGCGCGTACTGTCATCAGCCGGATGGTACGGGGCGACCCGAAAACGCGATGCTCGCGGGCCTTCCCGTCGCGTACATCCAGCAGCAGGTGGCCGACATGAAGTCGGGCGCCCGGCGCAGCGCCTGGCGCGCGCCGTACGCTGCGAGCGACAACATGCGCAAGGTCGCCGACAGCGCAACGGAGGGAGAGATTGAGGCGGCGGCGCGTTACTACTCGCGCCTTCCCCCGCGGCAACGCTCGCGGGTTGTCGAGGCGACCAAGATTCCGCGTGCCGAACCAGCGCTGGGCCTCTACCTGTCGGTGCCGAATGGCGGTGAGGAGCCGCTCGGGCAGCGCCTTATCGAAATGCCCGCCGACGCGTCGCGTCACCAGCTGCTCGACCCGCGCGTCGGCTACATCGCCTATGTGCCGCCTGGCAGCATCGCGCGCGGGCGTGTTCTCGCGACCGCGGGGTCCATGCCAGCTACGCCGCCGTGCGAGAGCTGTCACGGTCCAGGACTCCATGGAGTCGCACTCGTTGCACCACTTGCTGGGCGTGCTCCTTCCTACCTCCTGCGGCAGCTCCTTGCGTTTCGGACCGGAACACGCTCGACTCCGGCCGGCGCACCCATGAAGATCGTCGCGGCGGGGCTCAACCTCAACGACATGATCGCCGTGGCGGCATACGCCGGCTCACAAAGTCCGTGAGTGTCAGCTTGGCGAGCATGGCATTGTCAACAGGGGATACCTCCTATCGCAATGCCGGCGCCGGCCACATCTTCGGACACTATGAGACGCGCGTCCAAACCCCCGCCGCTCGAGGCATTCGCTCAGGTCGAGAAGATCGGCTCAACGATCACGTACATCGGCAGCGCCGCGCTCGCCGAGGAATTGCCGCCGCGTGCGCACCGGGTCATTTGCACGGATCGGTACGACGAGATGTATTTGGGTGATACCATCAGCAAGAACGAGCTGAAAAAATTCGTGCTACTCGCCGACGAGATCAACGCGCACCGGCTCGCTGATGTGCGCGAGCAGCAGCAAGGCGGGGCCAGGGTGGCGCGCGATACCAAAGTGTATGTCAATTGCAAGCACGGCCGCGTACGATCCGTCATCACCACCGGCATCTTCCTGATGAAGTACGGCGGTCGCTCGGTCGACGAGGCCATGACGAGCCTCCGGGCGGCGCGCGGCGCGGAGTGGGCCGAGAGTGATGACGGCTTCAAAGTGCGCGGCTGGCTCCAGGGGTTTGCGGATCAGCAATGACCATAGGCGGCAGCTAGCCGCCTGATTTCGTAAGCCCCAACTATCCTCGCCCCAGTTCCTCGGGAATAACACGGCCGGCGAAAAAGGCCCACTCTCCGTTTGAAATCGATCACGGGAGCGTGGGCCTTTCGTGTGTGCGTCGGCGATAACATGAGTTACGTCTCACTGCTTCCGCAAATTTAGGCGACGGACTAGGACGTCCCGGGCGATGGCGCCATTGCGCGCGACCGCGAGCGCGATCGATGGCGTGGAGTCCGCCGTCAGTGGAGTCAGATGCGTCGTACGCCGTCTGCACGGGTTGGAACTACCGTGTGATCCCGATCACAATGACGCCGAGCACGCTGGCGAAATGAGCATCGGTCGTAGCTTGTCCATTGACGGGGATGTCTCTCCACTAAATAAAAAGAACATGAGGGAATAGATCCTATGCGAGCCCGATCCTTTCGCGCCATGGTGGTGCTGAGTGTTACCGCGTGCAGTGCGGCGAACTATCCGTCGGAGGACTCGAATCCTCGACGCTCGAAGCCGCCGGTGGTACAAGCGGTCGGCAATGCGGTGACGGTCGATCCTTCGATTGCCGGACCCCGCATCTCGTCCCTCGTCCTCGGCGCGAACCTGGCGATGTGGTACGACAACACGCAGGTCGAAGCCACGATCGGACTCATGACGGCTGGTCTGGCGTCCGCCCGGTGGCCCGGAGGCGCGGCGGCCGACAGCTATAACTGGCAGCAAAACACCGTGTGCTCCGGGTACACGAGTCCGAACTCGGCGTTCGATCTCTTCATGAACCGAGTCGCGAAGCCCGCGAATCTGGACGTCGCGATCACGCTGAATTATGGGAGTGACCCCACCTGCTCGCAGCCCGGTGATCCGGCGTTCGCCGCGCAGTGGGTCGATTACGCAAATAACGTCCAGCACTACGGCATATCCTACTGGACCGTGGGGAACGAGAGCTATGGCAGTTGGGAGACCGACCTGCATGCGAGCCCGTGGGATCCATGGACGTACGCCGCGTCCGTGAAGAACGGATTTTACCCGCAGATCAAAGCGGTCGACGCGAATGCGCAGGTTGGGGTTGTCGTATCCGGTGGCGGCTACAACGGTTGGGATCAGACCGTGCTCGCGAACACGCCGTACGATTTCGTCGAGCTGCACTACTACGATCAGAATCCAGGCGAGGAGACCGATACGGGGCTCGTCCTGCACGGGGCTACGAGACTCGCGGCCAAGATCGCGACCGTGCAAAACGAGCTCTCACAGGCGGGTCGCTCCGTGCCGATCTACCTTGGCGAGCTGGGCTCGGTCAATACGAATCCCGGCAAGCAAACCATGTCGATCACGCAAGCGCTGTTCGCGGCCCAGGCGATCGGCACCATTATGCAAATGGGCATCACGCGCGCCACGTGGTGGTTGGCCAATGGCGGGTGCAATACCTCGGCGTCGGGCAACTTCTCATCCGATCTGTACGGCTGGCAGAACTATGGTGGCTACATGATGTTCTCCGACGGCCTGCCGAATGCCTCCGAATGTCCGGGTACTCCGAACATCGGGGTCGGCACGTTGTTTCCGACCGCGCGCGCGTATCAGCTGCTCTCGCAGTTCGCCGTGACGGGCGAGCACATGGTCGGTGTCGCCGTCGGGGATTCGTTGCCGAGTCTCCGCGCATGGGCCGCGACGTCCGGGCAGGGGTACGCGCTCTTGATCGTCAATGTCGACAGCGCGACGACGAAGGAAGTGCCCGTTGCGATCAAGGGTCACGATGCGCCTGCTTCGATGAACGTCACGACCTACGGCAAGATCCAGTACGACGAGTCGTACAATAACGTCTGGGATGGCCCGGCTACGGCGACGGTCAGTGACGGATCCGTGGAAGTGCCGCCGTGGAGCATTACCGTCGTTCGGATCCCGTAAAACTGAGGTGTTCTGACCGGCCGTGCATGTCATGGTGACGGCGCCACTCAGCCGAAAGCGCGGGGCGGCGCCGTCGCTTGGCGCCGCGACGTGCAGTGTCAGCAGGTGCGAGGACCATGACGCTGTGATCCGAGGCCGCGGCGAGTTCGTCTCCCGTCGAGGACGGAGCGTCGAACCGTCGGAGGCAGCCGGGCGTTTGGCCTCGCTCGACGCCTCGCTACTGCAGCAGACGGTTGGGAGACGGCGGCGAGATGCCCTAAGGGTACCGTTCGGCGCCATTGGAGCCGCGTTCTACTGCTAGCTGCCACCCGTTCGTGACGCCGAGGTCCTCCTGACGATGCCCCCCAAAGCCCAGCTCGAATCCAACACGTTCAAGAATGACCACTTGCTCCAGGAGTGCCTCCGTAAGGATGCATTTCACATCACGCTGGGAAAGTCCGGCGGGCATGTCGCGAAGATTCAGTCGGCGCTCATCCTCCTCGATCATGCGACGATCGCGAATGGAGATCTGTCCGCGCAGATCTACGGCAAGTCGACGGCGGATGCGGTGCTGGCATACAAGCGACGCAAGCATATTCTTGGCCCCGGCCAGCGGACCCCCGACCATATTGTCGGTAAGCTCACCATCACGGCACTCGACGATGACATGCTGGCATTCGAGCGCACCCATCCGACGCCGGTCGTGCCGCCAGCAAAGGGCAAGAGCCACACCGATCTGATTGCCGATGCGTTCTCGGCCAGTCGTGCGTCTCTTCGGGCCGCGCTCTTCCTGCTGCAGCGACTGTCGGACGACATTGATCGGGCGGACCGAACGGACGGCCTCAACAAGGTCGTCGCGATCCAGGCACTCACGCGGGTCCACGCGCGGAACATCGCGATTCTCTCCCGCCGCCTTCTCGTCAGCCAGGATCCGCTGTCGCGCGAGTTCCGCGACGCGCTCAAAAGAACCCGCGATCTGCTCCAGCGAAACCTCGATTCGTCCGCCCAGATCGCCGAGGGCACCGATGGCGTGGGCCGGTGCGTCGGAACGCCGAACGCGGCGACGACGGCGTCTGATCCCGAACCGCGCGTCACGGTATGCTCGCCGTTCTTCGCCGGCAGCGACTTCTTTCGGCGCGATGTTGTCACGCACGAGTTCTTCCATTTGTTCGGCCTCGAGGATATACACGTTCCCAACACCGATGCGGCGTTTCGGAACGCGAACACGCTGGCGCAGATCGTTGCGCGTCTCGTGGATCGCGACCGTCAGGTGAACACGGACGGTCAGGAGCCCGATCTGCCGCCGTTGCCGACGCCCTAGGAAAGACGGGACGCGCGCGGCCCGCCCTTAGGACGCTCAATGTGGGTATTCACCCCATGGTGGTACCATTCTATCCCACGCACATTTTTGTTCCTCAGCGCTATCTCCATCCTGGACCATGCGAGATAACATCAGCCAGAGCCTCGTCCCACTGCTCGCGCGATTGCTGATCGTCGCCGAGTTCATCGTGGCGGTGAACGGCAAGATCTTCGACTGGAACGGTCAGGCGGCCTACATGGCATCCCATGGCATGCACTACGTCGGGCCCTTGCTCGGTACGGCATTGGCCATCGAATTGCTCGGGTCGATCTGTCTGATCACGGGATTTCAGGCTCGCACCGCGGCGGCGGTAATGGCGATCTATCTGGCCATCGTGAGCGTCCGGCTTCACGATTTTTGGAACATGACTGGAATGGCGGCCGGCGGGAACGAGACGCACTTTTTCAAGAATCTGGGCATGATCGGTGGACTCCTCATGATTGTTGCATACGGCGCTGGTCGCTGGGCGCTCGGGCAAACGCCGACCACGGGCGCGTAGGGAACTTGGCTCTGACCGAACCCCTGGACCGGCGCCAACACGGGGCTAGCGGCGTTTGTCCCCGGTCGGCGTTTCAGCCACCACTCAGTGCGTAGAGGCTCCCGTCGACACTTCCCACCTATAACGCGCCACCGACCGGCACCGGCGACGAGAGTATCCCGCCGAGCGAGTATTGGTGGTCGAATATCACGCCGAGCGTATCGTAGAACGGTCCGAGGTGGGGATCCGTGAAGAAATCTTTGCTCAGGCGCGCTGATTTCTGTCAGCCGCCGTCGAACCGAGATGTCTCTTATCTCCCGGGTTCGTCGGCGCGTTCATCATCTTGCTGGTGTATCGCCCCCTGAGCGGTCTCCGACATCACGCTGAGCGATCGGTCTAGCCCACCGTCGATGCGCGTTGCACCTATCACGTTGTGTGGGTTTCGGGTAAACCCGAGTCAAAGTATGTCACCGGACGCTCGACCGGAAGATATTCAACAAATGCGAGGCAGCGGATCGCCGACCAACATATCGAGCACGCGCGCCCCGCCAATCGCCGTCTTGACGATGACCATGCCGGCCGGCTCGTCCGTGGCGACGCCGATCGCGGCGGCGTCGGTGCCCAGCGGATGCGCGCGCAGGGCCGCGAGGGCTTGGCCGACGCGGTCCGGCGGCACGATCGCTATCAGCTTGCCTTCGTTCGCGATGTGCAGCGGATCGAGCCCCAGGATCTCGCACGCCCCCCGCACGGCCCCACGCACGGGAACACGGTCCTCGCTGATCTCGATGCCGCGGTGGCCATGCCGCGCGAGCTCGTTCAGCGTCGACGCCACGCCCCCGCGCGTGGGATCCTTGAGCACGCGCGTCTCCGGCACCTGATCCAAGAGACGCTCCACCAGGCCATGTAGCGGCGCCGTATCGCTCGCGATCGGCGCCTCGAGCTCCAGCGCCTCGCGTGCCAGCATCACCGCCATCCCGTGATCGCCAATGGATCCGCTCACCAGCACGACGTCGCCGGTGCGTATCGCGGCGGCCGAGAGTGCCGTGCCATCGCGGACGAACCCGACCCCGCTCGTATGCACGAACATCTTATCGGCTTTCCCCCGCGGCACCACCTTGGTATCGCCGGTGACGATCCGTACACCCGCGCGCTCGGCGGCGGCCGCCGCGGACGCGACGATGGCGCGAACGGCGTCGATCTCCAGCCCTTCCTCCAGGATGAGGCCGAGTGAGAGCGCGAGCGGCCGCGCGCCGGCCATCGCCAGATCGTTGATCGTGCCATTCACCGCCAGCATGCCGATGTCGCCACCGGGAAAGAACAGCGGGCTCACGACGTATGCGTCGGTCGTGAACGCGAGACGCGGCGAGCCGTTCCCCGCGAGCGCGATGATCGCCGAATCCGCGCCGTCCGATTCCGGACCGCCGAGTGCCGGGAGCAGGACCGCATCGATCAGCTGATGCATGGCCTTCCCGCCGCTGCCGTGACTCGAGGACACGTGGCGGTCGCGAAAGGCGGGACGCGCGCGCGGCATCAGGACGCCGCCCCGCTCCGCGCAAGCGCGTATCGCCCGAAGTTGTAGTAGGCGGCGCACGCGCCTTCCGGCGATACCATGCACGACCCGATCGGCATCTCCGGCGTGCACGCCGTGCCGAACACCCGGCACTGCCAGGGTTTGAGCACGCCCTTCAAGACCTCGCCGCACTGGCACGCCTTGGGATCGGCCACGCGCAGCCCGGGCGTCTCGAAAATCCCTTCCGCATCCCAGGCGGCGAACGCGGGCCGCAGGCGCAGGGCGCTGTGGTTGATGAACCCGAGCCCACGCCACTCGAAGAACGGCCGGAGCTCCATGACGCGCGTTAGCGTCTCGAGCGCCCGCGGGTTGCCCTCGGGCCGCACGACGCGCCCATACTGATTCTCGACGCACGCCATGCCGCGGTGAATCTGGCCGAGGATCATGACGATCGACTGGAGGATGTCCGCCGGCTCGAATCCGGCGACGACGACCGGCTTGCCATAGTCCCGCGCGATGAACTCGTACGGGCGGAGGCCGATGATCGTGCTCACGTGCCCGGGGCCAATGAAGCCATCGAGCCGCATATCCGGCGAATCCAGGATCGCCTTGATCGCCGGAATGATGGTCACGTGATTGCAGAACACCGAGAAGTTGCGGACGCCGTCGGCGTCCGCACGGAGCAGGGTCGCCGCCGTCGACGGCGCCGTCGTCTCGAACCCGACCGCGAAGAACACGACGCGCCGCTCCGGGTGCTCCCGGGCGATGCGCAGGGCGTCGAGCGGCGAGTACACGAACCGCACGTCCGCTCCGGCCGTCTTCGCGTCCATGAGGCTGCCGCGCGAGCTCGGGACCCGCATCATGTCCCCGAACGTCGCGAAAATGACATCCGGCGCCCGTGCGATGGCCATCGCGTCGTCGATCCGACCCATCGGAATCACGCAGACCGGACATCCGGGCCCGTGCACCAGCTCGACGTTCTCCGGCAGGAGACCCTGCAAGCCGTGGCGGTAGATCGCGTGCGTGTGACCGCCGCAGACTTCCATCAACTTGTAGTGCCGGCCCCGGGCCAGCCGCTCGATCTCGGCCGCCAGCGAACGGACCGATGCGGGCTCTCGGAACTCGTCTACGAATCGCATAGGCGGATCTGCGTGAGCTCCAGTAGGGCGTGCCAGGCGGTCGCCTGTGCCTCCTGAATGCGCGGAATGTGCTCGGCCCGCACCACGATAGCGTGATCGCACGCCGTGCGGATCGATCCGCCATCGTAGCCGGCCAATCCGATCGTGATGAGCCCCCGCCGCTTCGCCTCGGCAAGCCCCGCGAGCACGCTCGGACTCCGTCCACTCGTGCTGAACGCGATCGCGATGTCTCCCGCGTCGCCGAGGGCGATCACCTGTCGGGCGAAGACGTTCTCGAATCCGACATCATTGGCGATCGCCGTGACCGTCGCGATCGCATCGACGAGCGCGATGGCCGGCAAGGACCGCCAGCCAGCGACCGGCGGTCGCGCGCAATCGGCCGCCGCATCCTGGGCATCCGTCGCGCTGCCGCCATTGCCGAACGCCAGCAGCTTGCGGCCCCGCGCGAACGCGTCCGCCATCGCGATCGCCGCATCGACGATGGCGTCGGTCGCCTCGGCAAACGTGGCGCGCCGGAGATCGACGATCTCCCGGCTCTTGAGCCGCGTCGACGCACTGACCTCGCGGAGCACGGGCTCCGGATCGGCCGTCGTCTCCGTCTCCGACAGGAATGGATAGAGCGTGCGAAAAACGTCGCTCATGGGTCCACCCGGGCGATCGCGAATCCTTGATGCACCATCACGACATCGCCGACGCGAGGTGCTTCGATGAAATCGAGCGCGACCGTCACGAGTGCGCCCGCGACCGGAGCGGCCGTGGCGAGCGCGTCATCGATCGCCACGATCGTCGCCCGCACGGCGGCATCACCGCAGACCGAGCACGCGCTGCTCGAAGAAGACGTGCACGAGCTCCCAGAGGACATGATAGAGGGTCTCCTGTACTTCCTGTACGACGCAGGCGTCGTCGCAGGGCACGACGAAGGCGAACGCCGCGTCCGCTGGCGCCCCGCTCAACGCCACCGTGAGCATGCCCCGCGCGCGCGCCTCCCGGAGCGCACGGGCGACGGCATCGCCCGGACTCGCATGGCTGATCGCGAGCGCAATATCTTGGGTCCGACCGAGCAGTGCGACCGACGACGGCTCGACGGCGAGCGCGCTCAGCGCCCGCTTGCCGACCAGCACCGGATGCACAAATTCCACGGCCACGTGCTGCGCATCGCTCATGGCGGAGCCTTCGCCGAATGCCAGGAGCCGTCCGCCCCGCTCGAACCGCCGGGCCAACGCGGCGCACGCGCGGGCGACGGCGTCCGCCTCCGCCTCGAAGAATTGCGCGGTGATCTCCGCGCCGAGCGCGAGTCGGCGGCCGGCGGCGCTCCGCAGCGCTTCGCGGGACGCGATCATTCGATGCGACTCCCGTCGATCTGGCGCAGTTCGCTCTGGTAATCCTCCCCCATCGCCCGCAACAGGTCCATCGTCCGCCTCGCTTCGGTCTCGTCGATGAGACTGAGCGCGAACCCCACATGAATCAGCACCCAATCGCCGACCGCGAGCGTTTCCGATCCGATGAGACCGACATTGATGGTCCGGCGGACGCCGGACACATCGGCCTTCGCCAGATGCCGCGCGCGATCGACGATCTCCACGATCTGCGCCGGAATGGCTAAACACATCGGGATGCCACCCAAGCCTGACCGAGCGCGAGACCACCGTCATTCGGCGGCACGGCGGCGTGGACGAGCGGTACGAATCCATGGCCAGTGAGCCGGTCGACAACGCGATGCGTCAGCAGCCCGTTCTGGAACACGCCGCCGCTGAGCGCGACGTGCCTGACGCCGGTCGCATCGCGGACGCGGGTGACACCCGCGAGGACGAGGTCGGCGAGCGTATGATGGAATGCGCCGGCGATCGTGGCCGCGTCGAGTCCCACCGTCACGTCCTCGACCACCGCGCGAATGAGCGGCGCGCAGTCGATGCGCCACGCGCCGTGCTGCGCGTCGATCGCCACCGGATAGCGGCGCCGGGTCCCGCGGTCGGCCACCGTCTCGAGCCGCATGGCCGCCTGACCCTCGAAGGCCGCGGCGTCGCGAAGCCCCACCAGCGATGCCACGGCATCGAAGAGGCGGCCCGCGCTGGAAGTGGGCGGCGACGCGACGCCACGCGCCAACATGGCCCCGATGGCGGCGAGCTTCGCCGGATCACGTCGGGCACGCCAGTCCGACGGCGCCGCCTCGAGATCTCCCCCGAACGCGGCCCACAGATGCGCGGTGGCCGAGCGCCACGGCTCCCGGACGGCGGCATCGCCGCCCGGCAGCGGCACATTGCGCAGCGCTCCGAGCCGCGTCGAGCACGCGCCGTCGACGAGCAAAAATTCTCCGCCCCAGACGGCGCCATCCGTCCCGTAGCCCGCGCCGTCGAACGCCACGCCAATGGCCGGCCGCTCCACGCCATGCTCGGCTAGGCAGGCCGCGATATGGGCGTGATGGTGTTGGACAGCGATCCGCCGCTCGGCCGACAGCTCGCCGGCCAGTCGAGTGGAGAGATAATCGGGGTGCAGATCGTGAGCGACGACCGCACCCCGCGCGCCAAAGAGGTGCGCGAATCGCGCGACGCCGGCGCGCAGCGCCGCGTAGGCCGCCGGATGATCGAGGTCGCCGATGTGATGCGACAGGAACGCCGCGCGGCCGCGCAGCAGGCAAAATGTGTTTTTCTGGTGTCCGCCCACCGCCATGATCGGCTCGCTCGCCGGTGCGCGCAGCACGATCGGCGTCGGCGCGAGTCCTCTCGACCGCCGGATCATCGTCCCCGTCGCTCCCACGATGACGCTGTCGTCGGCCGCCGTGGCGATGGGCCGGTCGTGCGTCAGCAGCAGATCGGCGATGCCCGCGAGGCGCTCAGAGGCCTCGTCGTCTTCGGTGACGATTGGCGCATCGCGCCGATTGCCGCTCGTCATCACGAGCGGTGCGCCGACGTCGCCGAGCAGGAGATGGTGCAGCGGCGTATAGGGAAGCAGCAGGCCCAGTGTGTCGAGCTCCGGCGCGAGTGCCGCCAACGTCCGTCGCGTCCGCGCGTCCAGATCCGCGCGCTGCGCCAGCACGACGATGGGACGCGTCGGCGCGCCGAGCAGCTGCGCCGCGGCCGCATCGACGCGGCAGAGCCGGCGCGCCGCCGCGAGATCCGCGACCATGACGGCGAACGGTTTCGCGTCGCGCGCTTTGCGCTCGCGAAGCCGCGCGACCACGTCCGGTTCGAGCGCCAGACACGCCAAGTGGTAGCCGCCGAGTCCTTTCACGGCCACGATTCGTCCCTCTCGGAGCGCCGCCACGGCTCCGGCCAGCGCCTCGCCGCCGGTCGCGACCAGCCGCTGCTGGCGGAGCGCAAGGGTTGGACCGCACGCCGGACACGCGATGGGTTGCGCGTGGAATCTGCGGTCGGCCGGGTTCTCATACTCGCGGCGGCAGGCCTCGCACATGGTGAAGCGCTGCATCGTCGTGCGCGCGCGATCGTACGGAACGTCGCGCACGATGGTGTACCGCGGGCCGCACTGCGCGCAATTCGTGAACGGGTACCGATAGCGCCGAGCGGACGGGTCGCCGATCTCGCGCACGCACGCGTCGCATGGCGCCAAATCAGGCGCCACGAGCGCCGCGCCGGCGTCGGTCGCCGCCGGCGCGCTCTCGCTGTCGGCGATGACAAACCGGTCATACCGCTCCGGCTCGGCCGCGGTGACACGCAGGCGCTGGATGACGGCCGGGAACGGGCTGTCGGCGGCGAGCAACTGAATGAAGCGGTCGAGCGCCGGCGCCTCGCCTTCGACATCGATCGTCACGCCCGACGGCGCGTTGCGCACCGAGCCCCGAAGGTCGCAGGTCGTCGCCAGCCGGTGCACGAACGGCCGGAAGCCGACGCCCTGCACCAGTCCTTCGACGGCGATCAGACGACGCTCTGGCATTGGAGTCGCGCGAGCCAAGCCGTCATGCCGGCGCCCGTGCGAGCGGACACCTCCAGCGTCTCCAGATCCGGGCGCACGTTGGCGATATTCTCGAGCGCCTCCTCGCGGTCGAAGCCGACCGCTTCGGCGAGATCGATTTTCGTTATCACCGCCAGATCCGCGGAGTGGAAGATCGTCGGATACTTGAGCGGTTTATCCTCACCCTCGGTCACCGACAGCAGCACGACGCGCAGGCGCTCGCCGAGGTCGTAGCTCGCGGGGCAGACGAGATTGCCGACGTTCTCGATGAACAGCACGTCGGTCGCCCCGAGGTCCCACGCGTCGAGCGCCGTCGCGACCATGCGTGCGTCGAGGTGGCAGATGGTTCCGGTGGTGATCTGGCGGACGGGCGCGCCAGTCTCGGCGAGCCGCCGCGCATCACGGTCGGTGGCGAGGTCGCCGACGAGCGCCGCCACGCGCTGCGTCGGGCGGAGCGCGCTCAAGGTTCGGGCAAGGAGCGACGTCTTGCCGGCGCCGGCGCTCGACACGAGGCTCACCACGTGCACCCCCGCATCTCGAAACCGCTCCCGCAGCGCGCGCGCCCGCACGTCGTTGTCGTGTAGGGCGTGCTTACGGACCTCGACGATCCTGGTTGGCATCCTCGATCTCCATCGACACGACTGTAAGCTCATCGCCGCTCACGAGCGTCGGCGTGGGGGCGCCACACACCGGACAACGCCGATTTCGCACATCCCACAACCGCTGGGCCCGCTCGCATCCGTCGCACCACGCCGTGACGGTGGTCTCGCTGATGTGCAGCCGGGCGCCCTCGATCGCGCTGCCTCGGGCGGCCATCTCGAACGAATACAGCAGGGCCTCCCGGTCGACGCCCGAGAGCGCGCCGAGTCGAAGATGCACAGTATGTACGCGGGCGGCGTTCAGGCGTTGGGCTTCCTCGCAGGCGAGATCGACGAGATCCACAGCGATCGAGAACTCGTGCACACGTTTGTTCCCGCAACGGCCCAGTCTGTTGGCGGCGCGCTGGCCGTTATCTTCGCGCCATGGCTGAACACTCCGGTAAGGTCGGCGATGCACCGTTGTCGGGCAAGCGGCTGGTCGAGATGTCATGGGATCCGATCACGCGCATCATTGGCAGCCTCGGCATTCACACGAAGATCGACTTCGATCGGCGCGAGGTTGCCGAGTGCTACTGCACGTCATCGATCTTCCGCGGGTTCAGCCTCTTCATGAAAGGCAAGGATCCGCGGGACGCTCACTTCATCAGTAGCCGCATTTGCGGGATCTGCGGCGACAACCACGCGACGTGCTCCTGCTACGCGCAGAACATGGCCTACGGCGTCAAGCCGCCCGCGCTCGCCGACTGGATCGTCAACCTCGGCGAGGCGGCCGAGTTCATGTTCGACCACAACCTGTTTCAGGAGAATCTGGTCGGCGTCGACTTCTGCGAGCAGATGGTGCGCGAGACGAATCCCGGTGTCTGGGAGCGAGCGCTTCACACCGAGGCGCCGCATGCGGCGATCCACGGGCATCGGACGATCGCCGACATCATGCGCGCGCTGAATCCGTTCGAGGGCGTGTTCTACCTCGAGGCGCTCGAGATGAGCCGGGTGGCGCGCGAAATGTTCTGCCTCATGGAGGGGCGGCACGTGCACCCCTCGACCTTGTACGCGGGCGGCGTTGGCACGGTGCCATCGCGGTCGTTGTTCACCGAGTACCTGACGCGCCTCATGCGGTACATCGAGTTCGTCAAGCGCGTGGTGCCGATGCACGACGACCTGTTCGACTTCTTTTATGAGGCGCTGCCCGGGTATGAGCGCGTCGGTCAGCGGCGCATCCTGCTGGCCTGCTGGGGAGGCTTTCAGAACCCGGCCGTCTGCAACTTCTCGTACGCGGACATGACCAGCTGGGGGCGCGCGATGTTCGTGACGCCTGGCATCGTCGTCGACGGCGCGCTCGTGACGACAGATCTCGTCCGCATCAACCTCGGCATCCGGATTCTGCTCGGCAGCTCGTTCTACGACGATTGGGTGGACCAGGAGATGTTCGTCACGCACGATCCGCTGGGGAACCCGATCGATCGCCGGCATCCGTGGAATCAGCACACGATGCCGAGGCCGCGGAAACGCGACTTTGGCGACAAATACACCTGGGTGGTCTCGCCGCGCTGGTTCGATGGCGAGCGCCTGCTCGCGCTCGATACCGGTGGCGGGCCGTTGGCGCGGCTTTGGACGACCGCGCTCGCCGGCGCCGTGGACATGGGCTATGTCAAGGCGACCGGCCACAGCGTAGTCATCAACCTGCCGGCGACGCCCACGCTGGGCGAGACACGGTTCGAGTGGCGCATTCCGGCCTGGAGCAACGCGCTCGAACGCAATCGGGCGCGAAGCTACTTTCAGGCGTACGCCGCGGCATGTGCGTTCTATTTCATCGAGCGCGCGTTGGAAGAGCTCAACGCCGGGCGCACCAAGACGTGGGAGGCGTTCACGGTGCCGACAGAGGCCATCGGCTGCGGGTTCACGGAGGCGGTGCGCGGCGCGCTCTCGCACCACATGGTGATTCGCGACGGCAAGATCGCCAACTATCATCCCTATCCGCCGACACCGTGGAATGCGAGCCCGCGCGATGTCCACGGCACACCCGGGCCGTTCGAGGACGCGGTACAGGGGCAACCGATCTTCGAGGAAAACCCCATCGAGCGCTTCAAAGGGATCGACATCATGCGGACGATCCGGAGCTTCGATCCGTGTCTGCCCTGCGGCGTGCACATGTACATGGGTAACGGCACCGTCGTCGAGCGTCGCCACGCGCCGACGATGCTCAACCTGCTCTAGGGTATGCGATTCGCGGACGCGGAGCGGGTCGCGGACGCTGTCCTGTACGAGGGCTACATCCTCTACCCGTACCGGGCCTCGTCGCTCAAGAACCAGTTTCGATGGCAGTTCGGCATCATCGCGCCCGATGGTAGCCCAGATCCATCGTTTGCGCAGAGCGAGTGCCTCGTGGAGCCCGGACCCGAGGCGCGGCTCACGATCAAGCTGCGCTTTCTTCAATCGCAGGTGCGCCGGGTCGAAGTGCTGGATGGGACCTGGTCTCCGGTCGACCGTATCATCGTCGATGACCGCGAGCTCGTGACGTGGGAGGAGGCCGTTCCTCACGAAATCCTCATGCCCAGTCTCTCCTTGGACGCGCTACGCACGGCCCAACGGTTCTCTTTCGAGATCCCTGGAGGATCGAATACCGAGGCAGTGGATAGCGCCGACCGTGGGTCAGCCGCGCGCATTGTTCGCGAGAGTCAGTCGCTGTCGTTCACCGTGCATACGGCGACCGCGCCGTGCGGCGCACTCCTTCGCCTGATGGTCCGAGTCGAGCACGGGCTCGTCTGGTCGCCGCCGGCGCCGCCGGATCGGACGGAGCTCACGAGCCGCTCCCTTCTCGGATGCCACGCGCTGCTCGGCCTCGAGGGCGCCGCGTTTCTCTCTCTGCTCGACTCGAGGCCCGACGCGGCGGCCGCCGCTCGTGAGTGCGAGAACCGGCATTGGTGGCCAGTGCTCGCGGGGCCCGAGGGTGCGCGCGATCTCATGCTCTGTGCCCCTATCGTGCTGCCGGACTATCCGTCGGTCGCGCCGGAGAGCCAGGGCGATTTCTGCGATGCGACCGAGATCGACGCGATGCTCACCCTGCGCGTCCTGACGCTGACGGATGCCGAACGACGCGAGGCGGCAGCCACCGATCCCCGCGCGCGCGCGATTCTCGACCGCGCCGCGCGTGCCGCGGCGCATCCGATGGAGGAGCTGGGGCTCCTGGGCGCCGTGCGCCGGTTCGCCGACAGCGCCGTCATGATCGGGGCCGTACGGATCGGCCCGGGCGATCGGGTACGGCTCGCGCCCAGGCGCGGTGCGGACGCCGCGGACATGTTCCTCGCGGGGCGCGTCGCGACCGTGGCTGAGGTGCGCTGGGATCTCGAGGATCGCGTCTACCTCGCGGTGACGCTCGACGACGACCCGGGCGCCGATCTCCAGCGCGCGATCGGCCGGTATTGGTACTTCGCGCCAGATGACGTTGTGCCCGTCGATGAGGGATCCTAGACCCCGCGTAGTCGTCGCCGGTATCGGCAACATTTTCTTCGGCGACGACGCGTTCGGTGTGGCGGTTGCGCAACACCTTTTGGCTGGCCCACTTCCAGACGGCGTCCGGGTCGTCGATGTGGGCGTCCGAACGCTTCATTTGGCTTACGAACTGGCGGCGACACCCTGTGACACGCTGATCCTCGTTGACGCGATGCCGCGCCGGGGGGCGCCGGGCACCGTTTATGTCCTCGAGCCCGACAACCTGGATCCCGCCACAGCGGCCGTTGACGCGCACGGCGCGCGACCCGAAGATATTCGCGCGCTGTTACGCGCGATCGGCGCCGAGCATTGTATCCGTCGGACGATCATTGTGGGGTGCGAGCCAGCGATTATCGATGAGGCGGCAGAAATGAGCGATTGTGTCCGGGCCGCTGTTGCGGAAGCGGCGCGGCTCGTGCTGTGCATTGCCGAGCGATCATGACCATACCGCAACACGTCGACATACTCTGGATCACGGCAGGCCTCGGCTGCGACGGGGACACGATCGCGATGACGGCCGCGACGCAGCCCAGCATCGAGGATCTTGTGCGGGGGGCGTTGCCCGGCGTCCCAAAGGTGCGGCTGCACAACCCCGTGCTGTCCCGGGAGAACGGCGATGAGTTCCTCTCGGTCTTTCACCGGGCAGCGGAAGGCGGTGTCGATCCATTCATTCTCATCATTGAGGGATCGATTCCGAACGAACGCAACAAAAGCGAAGGTTTTTGGGCCGGATTCGGCGTCGATCGCTCGTCTGGCCAGCCGATCCTGACCACCGAGTGGATCGACCGGCTCGCGCCAAAGGCGTGGGCCGTCGTCGCCATGGGGACGTGCGCCGCGTATGGGGGCGTGCACGCGCTCGAGGGGAACCCGACCGGCTGCATGGGGCTCGCCGATTACCTGGGCCGGGACTGGCGCTCCGCGGCCGGCATACCGATCGTCTCGCTGCCGGGGTGTCCGGTGCATCCCGACTCCTGCACGCAGACGCTCTTGTATCTCTTGCAGCAGTACGTTGGCCAGGTGCCGATGATTCCGCTCGACGACGCGCTCCGCCCGTCCTTTATTTTCACGCAGACCGTGCACGAGGGTTGCGACCGCGGTGGGTACTATGAGCAGGCTGACTTCGCCGCTGCGTATGGGTCGCCGCGCTGCATCGTGAAGATCGGGTGCTGGGGACCCGTGGTCATGTGCCCGGTGCCCAAGCAAGGGTGGATGAACGGCATAGGCGGCTGTCCGAACGTCGGCGGCGTCTGTATCGGGTGCACGATGCCGGGATTCCCCGACAAATTCATGCCCTTCATGAATGAGCCCCCGGGTGCCGCCATGTCCTCGTCGGCGGTGCTCATGTACGGGCGGACCGTACGGGCACTTCGACGGTTCACGCAGACGTCCCTCGAGAATGAGCCGTCATCGCGCGAGCGCCGTGACTCCTGATCCGTTGCAAGCCCTGGCGGCGCTCTCCGACCTCGCTTCGGCGTTGTTCCCGAGTGGTATCGGCGAGCTCCGCCAATTGACGTGGGAGGCGACGACGACACCGCCGGAGGTACCGCGGCGCTTGGCGACGCCGGGTGGCGGGCTACCGGATCGTGAAGAGGTACGGTTGCGCGCGGCTGAGCTCCGGTATCGGACGCTCGTCGAGCAGATCCCCGCCGTGACGTTTATGGCGATGCTCGGGGAAGGCGAGAACGAGATCTACGTCAGCCCTCATATCGAGGCGCTGCTCGGATTTTCGCAGAAGGAATGGCTGGAGAATCCGATTCTGTGGTACACGCAGGTGCACCCGGATGATAGGGCGACCTGGGTCGAGGAGTTCGCGCGCGGCGTGCGCACCGGCGGCCCGTTCCAGGCCGAGTGCCGGCTCATCGCACGCGATGGGCGCATCATCTGGGTGCGGGGTGAGGCGCGGCTCATCAAGGACGAGCTCGGGCGTCCATTGTTTTTGCAAGGAGTCGCCTTCGACATCACCGATAGCAGGAACAAGCAAGAGCGAGTGGTCCATCAGGCTGTGCAGCGGACGGAAGAGCGATACCGCGATCTCGTAGAGCGACTGGGCGCAATCTTCTGGGAGGCCGAAGCGGAGACCGGACGCTTCACCTTCGTCAGCCGGGGGGCTGAGCGGATCTTGGGCTTTCCGCACGAGCGTTGGCTCGAGGAGTCCATGTTTTGGAACCGCGTGCATCCGGAAGACCGGGAGCGGACGATCGCGGATTGGCGGAGCGCCTTGGCGGGCGATGGCACGCAGGAGTTCGAGTTCCGGGCGATAGCGGCGGACGACCGGATCGTCTGGCTCCAGAACCGGGTGCACGCGGGCGGCTTGGATCGGGTCAACGCGCATGCGCTGGGCGTTATCATCGACATTACCGAACGCAAGCAGGCCGAGGAGGAGCTCGCCCGCACTCTGGTGAACGAGCAGTTGGCGCGGGTCGAGGCCGAAGCGCTCAATCGGGTCGGCCGTTCGGTCGGCGCGGAGCTCGACATCGATCAACTCGTGCGGCAGGTGGTCGACGCCGGCGTCGATCTCACGGGCGCGGAGTGGGCTGCGTTCTGTCGCGTGAGCGAGGGGAGCACCTCGTGCGAAGCATACGTACGGCATGGCGCAGCGTCCGATGCCGTAGACCGGGCCGTCGTGCCGATCGAGGATCCGCTGCTCCGGCAGACGTTCGCCGGTGCAACCATGCTCGCGGAAGGTGACCACCAAGAACCGCTCGATCTCTTCGATGGGGCCGACTTGCGGAGCTATCTCGGCGTGCCGGTGCGCTCGCGTTCCGGCGGGGTCATCGGGGGCCTCATCTTCGGACACGCGCTACCGGGTCGGTTTACGGCCCGCCACGCGCGCATCATCCAAGTGTTCGCGGCGCAGGCCGCGATCGCGGTCGACAACGCGCAGCTGTACAACGCTGCACAAAGCGCGCGTAAGACGGCCGAGATGGCGAGCCGCGTCAAAGACGAGTTTCTCGCGACCATGTCGCACGAGCTCCGGACACCGATCAACGCGCTGCTGGGTTGGGCGAACGTCCTCGAATTGCAGCCGGACGACCGAAACACGCGGGAGCGCGCCGTGGCGGCCATTCAAAGGAATGCGCGGGCGCAGGCGCAGATGGTCGAAGACCTGCTCGACGTCTCGCGGATCGTCACCGGCAAGCTCCAGCTCCAAACGACGCGGGTCGATCTCGCGAGCGTGATCGACGCGGCACTGGAGATGGTCAAGCTCGCGGCCGATGCGAAGCACACCCGCGTCGTGACGACGCTCGCCCGGCCGAGCGTCACGGTGCTGGGTGACGCCGGCCGGCTCCGTCAGATCCTGAGCAACCTGCTGACGAACGCTGTGAAGTTCACACCGGAGGGGGGGAGAATCGAGGTGCGCCTGACGGTGGACGACAGTGTCGCGCGGATCCAGGTCAGCGATACGGGACAGGGAATGCCGCGCGAGTTCCTGCCGCACGCGTTCGAGCGGTTCCGGCAGGCCGACAGCTCATCAACGCGAAATCACGGTGGTCTTGGGCTCGGTCTGGCGATCGTCCGGCATCTGACCGAGCTGCACGGTGGGCGGGTAAGCGCCGACAGCCCTGGCGTGGGTCAGGGCGCCACGTTCACCGTGGAGCTGCCATTGTACGACGGTCACGAGGCGCCCGGGCTAGCGGCGGCGAACGCCGAGACGCAAGCTGCGAACGCGGACGATCGTGGCGCTCGCGTATTGAGTCCGGTGGCCCGTGGCGCGCGCGGCGATCGCTCGCGTGGATCACGAATATAGTCGCCGGTTCGGCGGGGCAGTGGCGAGAGCGCCGCGGTACGGGCGACGGTGCGCGACCAGGCGATCGGACTGCCCTGGGTCTACAGCCACCCGACGCTGCGCCGATTCCTGAGGTTCAACGGCGTGCGTGCTCACCGCGTGCGCGGATCTTGAGCCTTCTCAATGCGATCGCCGCCTTCCACCAGCACTTCGGAGTGAGCCCGCCGCCGCGCTCGAACGGGAGGGTTGGTGGGCGTGCCGCGCAGAAGCAGTGTGAAAGTGGCACCGTGCCCCTCGAGGCTGCGGACCCGAAGATCTCCGCCCATTCCCCTGGCCAAGTCCCGGCTGATCGCTAGCCCCAGCCCGGTACCCTGATTCGCCTGGAAAGGCTGTCGGTTGAGTTGGACGAAAGGATCGAAGATCGCTTCCTGTTTCTCGCGCGGAATCCCGATGCCGTTATCCGCGACACGGACGAAGACCGCTCCGCGCTCGAAGCGCTCTGAAGCATCCCCCTGTCCGCCATCGATCGTGACTCGACCTCCGGACGGAGTGAACTTGAATGCATTGGAGAGCAGGTTCAGGAAGATCTGCGCCAGCTTCTCGCCGTCGGCGACCACGCGAAGGTCAGGCGCGACGGCGACCGTCGTGCTGAGCCCCTTGGCAAGGAGCTGAGGCTCGACTATCCGGAGCACATCGGTGACGACGTCCGCTAGGATAAGTTCTTCCAGATGATATTCAACCCGGCCAGCCTCCACCTTCGCGAAGTTCAAGATGTCGTTGATGAGTGCCAACAGATGCCGCTCGCTCTTCTCGATCCGGTCGAGCGCGTCCTGCTGGGCCGCGTTTACCGCGCCATGAATACCCAGTGCGAGAAGCTGGGTATGGCCAGCGATCGCATTGAGTGGAGTCCGGAGCTCGTGGCTCATCGCGGCCAGAAATTCCGACTTCGCCTGGTTGGCCTCGTCCGCGTGTCGCCGCGCGGTCTCGGCAGCCTCGCGCGAGCGAAGCAACGATGCCTCGGCGTGCTTCCGCTCGAGATAATCGGCCGCCTGGCGGGCGAGGAGATCGATGAGGTGCAACTCCCGGTCAGTGGACCGATGGACCGTCGCGAAGTGAGTCGAGATCATGCCTAACACGGTGCCGGTGCTGCTCAGGAGCGGCGTCGACTGCACGGCGCGCACGCCCGCCGACAACAGCACGTCCAAGGCTGGCTGACCGGCAAAGATCTCACTCGCCGTGACGTCCTCGACGATGGTGCGCGCGGCATCGGCCAACGCCGAGCCGCATGTCGACGGCTCCGCTTCATCGACGCGAGCAAAAAAGGTCAGAAATGGCGTGTCGAAGCCGCGCTGGACGGCGATCGTCAGGGCTCTCGACTCCGGGTCGAGGAGCTGAATGTTCCCTTTGTCGGCGCCGGTAATCGTGATGGCGGCATCGAGGATATCGCGGAGGCAGTCATCAATCGTATAGCCCGCTCGCACGCAGCGATCGCCGATCTCACGGAGACAGCTCATGGCGGCGAGGTCGGCGGCCATACGCTGCTCGAACTCCCTGCGCACGCGTTGCGTTTGCAGGGCAGAGTCGACGCGAGCGATCAACTCTCGTGCGGCGAACGGCTTGATCAGATAATCGTTGGCACCGACCTCCAGCCCCTCGATGCTCGCCTCCTCGCCCGCGCGCGCGGACAGCAGGATGATCGGGAGATCCGCGATCGCCGGATCGGCGCGCACGGCTCGCACCAGGCCGAACCCGTCGAGGTGCGGCATCATGACGTCACTCAGGACTATGTCGGGACGCCGGTGGAGAATTGCCGCGAGCGCGGCCGCTCCGTCTGCGACGACTTCCACCTCATAACGCCTGGCCAACAGTCTCGACACGTACACGCGCATATCCGCGTTGTCATCCGCGACCAGGATGCGCGCGCGCTCGCCGGCACCGTCGGGCACTGGCGATCGATTCGGGAAGAATTCTGGCTCAACGGCGACTGAACCCTCGCCGTCGGGAAGCCATCGCAGCGCCTCCTCCACGAACGGCTGCGTGCCGAGCGCGGTCGACACCGCGGTGCGGCTCGCGCGCAGGCGGTCTGGTGGCAGGTGGGACTCACCTAGCGGAATGTCGATCGTGAATGTGCTGCCCTCGCCGACGACGCTGTCGAGGCGCACCGTGCCGCCGTGCAACTTGGTCAACTCCTGTACCAGCGCGAGACCGATGCCCGTGCCTTCCTGTGTTCGCCCGCGGGCGCCTTCCACGCGGTGGAAGCGATCGAACAATCTCGGCAGCTCGTGAGACGGGATACCGATTCCAGTGTCCTGAACCGTCAGAACGGCATGGTCGCGCTCCCGGTGCAAGCGGACAGTAATGGAGCCGGTCAGCGTGAACTTGAACGCATTGGTGAGCAGGTTGAGCACGATCTTCTCCCACATATCACGGTCGACCCACACTGGTTCGCCGAGCGGCGGACAGTCGACGATGAGAGCGAGACCCGCGCGATCGGTCGCCGCGCGCATAGCGCTCGTGAGATCGGCCGTGAGCTGGGGCAGATCCACCGGCTCGTACGAGGCCTGCACTCGGCCTGCCTCGATCCGCGAAAAATCGAGCAGTGTGTTGACGAGACGGAGCAAGCGAAGGCCATTCCGGTGCACCAGCGCGAGATCACCCCGCCGCTCGCGCCAACTTTCGTCCGACGCCGCCAGCGCATCCTCCAACGGGCCGAGCATCAATGTGAGCGGCGTCCGGAACTCGTGGCTGACGTTCGAGAAGAATGTCGTCTTCGCCCGATCCAAATCCGCTAGCATTTCGGCCCGGCGTCGCTCCTCCTCGTACGCGCGAGCGCTCGAGAGCGCCGTCGCGATCTGCGTCGCGAGCAGCTCGAAAAAGCTCACATACTGTTCGTTGATGGCCAGGCGGGAGCTCGCGCCCGCGATCAAGATGCCGGCCGGCCGATGCGGCAGAGTCGATGCGATCGGCAACACCACGGCTGTATGCGGCGGGTCCGACCACGGGCCGGCAGGCACGCGCGGGAACAGGCGATCGAGGCTCGGGACCACTTGCGGCTGTCCCGTGCGGATCGCTTGGCGGAGCGGCCACGGCGCAAATTCCGCGTCCAGGTCGAGCACCGGGGGACTGATGGGATCTCCAGCTCCGACGCCGGCAATGCCGGCGAGCGTCGCGCGCGCGCCAGCGGCGTCGATCAAATACAGCAGCGCGAACGGCACGTCGAGCGGATGCTTCGCAAGAATTTCCGCGGCCGTGCCGCAGGCGCTTTCCGCCGTTCGGGCTTCGGCGAGCGCGCGCGCGCCGAGATCGCGAAGCATCAGGACCCGCCGTTCACCGATCACTTTTTCCGTGATCTCGTGGACGGTCGCTAAGACGCCCCCGATGCCCCTCGGTGCGCTGGGGTCTGGGACGGGGCTATACGCAATGGTGAAGTGCGTCTCCTCCGCGAATCCATGGCGGTCCAGCTCGAGCTGGATGTCTTCCATCCATGTCGGTGGGCCTCCCTGGAATGGCCTGTTGATCAGCGGTCCAATGACGTTCCAGATTTCTGGCCAGCATTCGCGGGCCGGCTGGCCCATTGAGCGCGGGTGCTTGGTGCCGAGTACGGGGCGATAGGGGTCATTATAGAGCTGGATGTACTCCGGACCCCACCACAATAGGAGGGGGAACCGGTTGACCAGCAGGAAGCTGACCATCGTCGTGAGGCTTTGCGACCATCGGTGGACGGGGCCAAGCGGAGTCGCTGCCCAGTCCATGGCGCGCATGATAGCGCCCATCTCGCCGCCGCCAGCGAAGATATCGTGCTCTGGAATATCCGGGGACAGAGCAGGTCGATCTGAAGATGCGTTGAGGCCGGCCTTCATCGAATTGTGTCGTGCGGGCGATGGGTCGACAAACGCGGGCATGTGCGATGGCTTTGCGAGGTTGTCCTCACGTTACGCGTGACAACCACGTCCGTTCCGTCAAACGGGCTGCAGAATATGTGCCCGGGCGTCGTACATGAACGATTGAGAGTACGCGTGCTGTCCAAGGGCACCTATTCTTTACGGGTTGCCTGCTCTGTCAACCCTGCAACGTGGCCGCCACGTGCGATGTCGTGAGCGGGAGCGTCAAAATGAATGTCGCTCCTTCGTGTGGTGCGCTCGTCACCGTGAGGTCCCCGCTCATGCCGTGGGCGAGGTTGCGGCTAATGGCGAGGCCCAGGCCGGCTCCGTCATACCGAGTTTCACCTTTGGGTGCTAGTTGAACGAACGGGGCGAACACGCTCTCCTGATCGGCCGCCGGGATGCCGGTGCCCGTATCTGTGATGCGGATGTATGCATGACTGTGTGCCGTCGGGTGCCTTCCTGCTTCGACGGTAATGCGGCCGGAGGGAGGCGTGAACTTGATCGCGTTGCTCAGCAGATTGAGCAGGATCTGCTGCACCTTCTCGCGATCGGCGCGGACCACTAACGAGGCGTCGGTTGGGACGACCCGACAGGTCAACTGCTTTGGCAAAAGGAGCGGTTCGACCACCGCGCAGCTCGCGCTCACGAGCTGCGCTACTGGTATCGCCTCGAGAGTGTACGCGATTTGACCTTGCTCGATGCGAGCCAGATCCAACACCTGGTTAATGAGCGTCAGCAAATAGCGTTGACTTTGCTGCACGCGGTCGAGCGCTTCGCGCTGGGCCTGAGTCAGCGTCCCATGGATGCCCATCTCGACGAGCTGGACATAGCCGCCGATTGCGTTCAGCGGAGTCCGCAACTCATGACTCATGACCGCCAGAAACTCACCCTTCGCCCGCATCGCGTCTTCTGTCGCCGCGCGGGCGGCTTGCTCGCGAGCCAGCGCTTCGCGCAGTTGTTGCTCCAAATCCTTGCGGCGAGCGATCTCAGACTTGAGCACCTGCGCCTGTTGCTGCAGACGGCTGATCTCGCGCAGTCGCGCGTCGTCATCCGCCTGCGTGTAGTCCTCGGTCGGGATCACGTGTTCGTGCTGGTGACAGATATCGGCGAATCTGGAACCATGAGCCTCCTCCGAGAAATTACTCATGGCGTACGCGCAGAGAAGTGTAAAGCGCTGCGTGCGCCCCAGTTCGTTCCACAATGCTTCGAGCTCCACGGCACCATCGACGTTGCCGTCCTTCCAGAGCAGGTCTACCATCTCGCCGTAGGCGCGCACGATCGTGTGCGGCGCCGAGCGCCGGGTGGACTCGATGGCGGCGCCTACCGTGGCGTGGAACCGATCGCGGTCCGGCCTCGCTCCCACCATAAACGTCTGGAGGGTCTCGCGTGCATCGAGCCACAGACCCGACTGGCGGCTAGGCGTCCCAGGGAAGAACCCCCTCGCATGCAGACCCTGGGCAATCGACACGCGATGCGCTTCGGTTGCTATGACGACAGTGGGTTGGCCCGCTCGTATGCCGTCGGCGAGGAAGTCGGCGACGGTGGCGCAGAGGAATTGGTCGTTCTCGTAAAACTGAACAATGTGGCTGGATGCGATGGCCACATGATTGGGGGGATGACGGCGTCCGGCAATACCGGCTGGCGTCGGAAATCGTAAAGCCTCTGAACGCCGAAGCTCCATGGCACCCATCACCTCGAAGAAGCGCGAGCTGCCGATACTAAGGGCCGGCCCTCGCGCTGCGCGATCCACGCTGGTTCTCAAGTAACAGTATACATCGGTTCACCTTACGCCGTCCAATGGACGTGCGGCATCGGGTCCGCTGGGGATCGGGTCGAAACGTCCTGTTGGCGAAAAGCTTCGGGCGAGGCGGAGATCTCCGTAAATGCGGCGCGCACCTTCTTACCCAGTGGTTCAGGGCTTGGACAAGTGCTGCCCAGCCGTGGGAGTTGAGCGCCGGTCCGCGCGACTTGATCGCCGTGTCCCGACCGACGAACCATTAGAGACCCAGATCTCTTCCGGGGGTGTGTCCAAGCCGGGGGTTCGGACCTCGGCCCATCGAGCTGAGCTATACCGCCCTGCTCATCAACGGTCCGTGACTATACGATTTCTGCTCTGACACCCGAGGGCATCATTGCCTCGTGGAATGCAGCGGAAGAAATGCGAGCAGTCCTCGTGGCGGCAAGATCAATAGCGTGCCGGTCGGCCGCAACGATCACGATTGCCTGGAAGGTCAGAGCCAATGCCGGCGGCCTGCCCACGGCCGTCGAGCACGGCGGTTGCGGAGAATCCAACGGCACCTGGAGCTTCTACCCCTACACCATAGATGGCCGGTCCTGAGCCATCGACGCGGGGAGCCAGAGTGTGAATACGCTCCCGTTGCCGACCGTGCTCTCGACCGTGACGCGGCCTTGCTGGAGCTCGGCGAGCAGTCGCGCGATAGCGAGACCGAGTCCGGTGCCGCCCAGTTCACGGCTCCGCGACTGATCGATCCGGAAAAATCGGTCAAAGATCAACTCCTGATGCTGCGGTGCGATCCCTGGTCCGGTGTCGTGAACAGACACGCCGACCATGTTTCCGTCCTTCTGGACACGGAAACGGATCTCACCCTCGAGCGTGTACCGTACCGCGTTGGTCGCCAGATTCAGGAGGATGTGGCGCGTGCGGTCGGGATCTCCCACGGCCCACGCGCGTTCCCCCGGCTCGGCGCGCACCGCGAGCCGCTTGTCGGTCGCCATGGCCTCCGTGATCTCTCTGACCTCGTCGACGATGGGTCGGAGATCGAACGGAACGCGCGCGAGTGCCAGTTGTCGGTTCTCGCCACGGGCGATGAGTAGGAGTTCCTCGACCATCTTGGTGGTGCGCTCAACCTCGCGCTCGATGGCCGTCAGCGCATCACGCACTTCGACCTCTTCTCGCTGGTGGGCCAGCGCCCACTGCGCGTGCGCGCGCACGAGCGTGAGCGGCGTGCGGAGCTCGTGGCTGGCGTCGGCCGTGAACGCCGCGAGCGCCCGGTGGGCGCGGTCGACGCGCTCCAACATGCGGTTCATGCTGTCCGCCAGGGCGGTCACCTCGGCCTGTCCCGTGGGACTCGCGATCCTGGTACCAAGCGCTGCTGGCGTTATTGCCTGCGTGTCCGCGGTAATACGCTCGAGAGGGCCAAGCGTCGCGGCCACCGCCTGGCGCGCACCGCGGCCGGCGCCGAGCGCCGCGAGCGGGAGGAGCAGAGCAACCGCACCGATCAACGCCGCGAGTCCCACGAGATAGGGGTCACGGCTGGCGACGACATAGATGTCGAAGGGACCCTGCGCGTGCTGCAGCAGATCAAACCGCCATCGTGAACGCCGCGTGATGGCGGCGAGCAGAATCTGCCGGACTTGCTCGGGTGACGCGCTGGCGGGGAAACCGTCGAGGCGCTCCTGGCCCATCCCCGGGCTCACATAGTAGACCTGCGACATGCCCGCGTTGGTGGTCGTTCGGGTGATCAGGACCCGTCCCCCCATGCCCACGAGCCTCTCGGCCAGCGCGGAGGGCATCACGCGGCCGGGCGTGCGCGTCGAGTCCGTGTAGGCTCCGAGCAGCGAACCAATCACCTCGGCGGAATGCTGCATGGTGCGGCGCAGCGCAAATTCACTCGCCGCGGCAAAGACCACGACCATGAGGAGCGCGAAGCCCGTCAGCGCGGTCCACGCGACGCGTTGCACACGCCCCGTGAGAACCGTGGCGAGACGCGGCTCGGTCACGGCGGATCGAGCCGATAGCCGGTGCCGCGCACCGTTTGAATCGGGGTGATGCGTTTTCCGAAGAACAGTTTCTTGCGGAGATAATTAACGTACACATCGACGACGTTGGTCTCGGGATCGAACTGGTAGTTCCAGACGGCCTCGGCGATGCGAGACCGAGAAACCGTGCGGCCCACGTTCCGCATCAGAAACTCCAGTAGGGCGAACTCTCGCGCACTCAGGTCCACCCTGCGGCCGCCCTGCGTGACTTCCCGCTTCAATGGATCCAGCGTCAGGCTCCCGACGCTCAAGGTCGCATCCTTGTGGCGAAGCTCCGCGCGACGGATCAAGGCGTGGAGCCGCGCGAGCAGCTCGGCCAAGTCGAACGGTTTGGTCAGGTAATCGTCCGCCCCGGCATCCAGACCTCGCACGCGCGACTCCAACTCGTCCTTCGCGGTCAGCATGAGCACCGGCGTGAACACGCCCCGCGACCGCAGCTCGGTCACGACGTCGAATCCGTTGCGACCCGGCAGCATGACGTCGAGGATGATGCAGTTGTACTTGGCGTCGAGCGCACGATCCAATGCGCGATCACCCGACTCGGCCTCGTCCACGCCATAGCCCTCCTCGCGGAGAGCTTTGCTCAAGAACCGCCGCAAGTCGCGGTCATCTTCCACCACCAGAACCTGCATGCTTTAACCTATGGCGGGACCGTTCTGCCCGGCAGCCCGCCACCATGAGGGAGGAATGACAATCCTCTAATGTGGTCAGCTTCGATCTGTCGTCGCGCCGTTCGAATTCTACATTGGCCGCATGCGATCGATGGAGACTATGCTGACGGTTACGGCCACGCTGCTGCGGCTGCACCTCGTCCAATTCACCACGAGAAACAGCTCGACACAGTACGTGAACTCGACCCTGATCGCCGGACCCACGGAATCGATCCTGATCGATGCCGGCTTCCTGAAGCGCGATGTCAGCGGGGAAATCGATCAGATCGCCGCGACGGGTACGAAGCTCAAGGCGATCTTCATCACGCATCCCCATCCGGATCATTATTTCGGCGTGGCGGCGTTCCTCGACCGGTTTCCCGGCACGCCGGTGTACATGACGATGGCCGGACTCGCGTATTACGCCAAGCGGTCGCCGGTCGAGTACCAGCGCTTCAAGAAGCGACTTCCCGATCAAGCTCCGGATCATCTCATCATGCCGGAGCTGCTACCAAGCACGACGTTCACGGTCGACGGGCACGAGATCGTGATCCACCCGGACGAGCAAGGCGACGTACGCCACCCGTCGAACAGCTTCGTCTGGATTCCGTCGCTCCGCGCCGTGATCGCCGGCGACATCGTCTTCAACGACGTCCATCCCCGGCTGCCCGCATCGGATGCGGTCACACTGGGCCGGTGGCACCGGTCACTCGAGCGCATCGCCGCGCTCCAACCGACGGTCGTCATCGCCGGTCACAAACGCCCGGGCGCGACGAATGATCCGGCCGTGCTGGTCACGATGCACGCCTACCTCAACGCCTTCGACGCCGCGCGAGCCACGGCCGAGGATCCGGATGCGCTGGTCGCCGCCATGAAGCAGCAGTATCCGCGCTTCCTGGCCCCGGACATTCTGGTCGTCAGCGCGAAGGCGGCTTACCAGCCCGCGTCGGGACCACGCGCTTATCAATGAGGAAACGGCTTATGTCGTACAGACGTGCCATCGCCGCGTTGGTTGCGGCAACCCTCGCCACGGCCTGCCTGCCACCGGCGACTCACCAACCCACCGCCCCTCCGGTCGATACGACATCGCTCACTATCTCGAACACGGGGTTTCATGATGCGATGGTATACGCTTACAACGGTGGGCAACGCGTGCAAATCGGATTCGTTCCAGGACTGAGCACGCTCGTTATCGCGGTGTCGAGGCACGTGTTCGCCGACGGGCGCGCGCAATTATATGTGCGGCTCATCGGCCGCCCCGAAACGTACCTCACCGATGAGGTCACGCTCGACGAAGGCGATCGGATCGTGTTCCGAATCACGCAGGCGCTTTCCGAATCCACGTTGACGCCGCTGGTCGGTCAGCGCACCCTGCGACCATGAGAGAGATATGACAATCCTCTAATGTGGTTAGTTCGTCCTTTCCGCGCGCCGCTCGAATTCTACATTGGCCATATGACGATCAAGCATCTCTCCCTTGCGGCAGTCGCGCTGATCTCCGTCGGGTACCAGGGTTTCACGCTTGTCGCTTCGACCGATGCCGGCCCGGCGGCGACGTTCGATGACTTCCTCGCTGCCATCTCAGGCCCGATGGGCCAGAAGCGTGATCGTGCGCACATCAACGGCTTGTTCCATCCTCAAGCGCGCTTCTGGTTCGTGACGGGGGACTCGGTCGTCACGAAGGACGCGCACGAGGCGCTCGACGGGGCAATCGACAGTTGGGAGCAGAAGGGGTTCTTCGAGAGCTGCACGCACCATGAGACGCAGACGTGGGGTCACTGGGCCCAGGTGGAGTGCACCTACGAGATCCGGCCCAGTATGGATGCGCCAGTCGCCAAGCGCGGCACCAATGGCGCCCAGCTCACACTCGATGGCGGGCGGTGGAAGATCTTGAGCGTCTACTGGGAGGCCGAGTCAGCGACCGAGCGCATCCCAGAGACGCTACGCTGAGTCTCACCATGCCCAGAACCGCCATCACCACCGATACCATCGCCAAACCCGTCGGACCATTTTCGCCCGCCGTCCGCGTCGGCGACATCACGTACCTGAGCGGCCAGGTCGCGCAAGATCCCGTGACCGGGAAGCTCATCACCGGCGACGTCGCGGCGCAGACCGAGCGGATCTTTCGCAATATCGAAGCGACGCTCCGGGCGGCCCACCTCACGCTGGAGAATGTCGTCAAAGTCACGGTGTACCTGACGGACATAACGGAGTATGGCGCCATGAATGAAGTGTATGGGCGCCAGTTCAGCGCGCCGCATCCGGCGCGGACCACCGTGGCCGTCGCGGCCCTGCCTCTGGGCGCCGCCGTCGAGCTGGACGTCATCGCGCGATGACTGCGCATCTGCTCTTCGACCTGCGGTACGCGATTCGCGTGCTGCTGAGATCTCCGGGATTCTCGTTCATTGCCATCGCCACCATGGCGCTTGGCATCGGCGCCACGACGGCGATCTATAGCGTCATCGACGCCACGCTGCTGCACCCGTTGCCGTACCCGAATCCCACCGAGCTCGTTCACATCGAGGACGATCTTCTGGGCACGGGCGCGAAGGAGGTTGGCATCTCCATCCCCGAATGGAGAGACCTCGAGAGCTCCGGGATCTTCCAATCCGTGGCGCTCGCCAGCCACGGCGCCAGCACGAACCTCACCGGCGGCGCGCACCCCGAGCGTCTCAGCTTCAAGGCTGTTTCCCCAAATTACTTCGCGGTCCTCGGTGTCAGCGCCCAGTTGGGTCACACATTCGATCCGCGCGATGTGACGCCCGGCTACAACCTGCAGGTCGTGATCAGCGACGGGCTGTGGAGACGGGAGTTCGGAGCCGATCCGACCATCATCGGGAAAACGCTTCGCCTGGACAACGACCCCTATCAGATCGTGGGCGTCATGCCGCGGGGTTTTCGCGATCAGGGCTCAACCAGCGACGAGCAGAATGTCGAGATGTGGCTGGGCGCGGGGTTTCATGGCGAAGGGTTTCCGGTGCAGCGCGAGGTCCGTCAGCGTCGAGCGGTCACCGCGCGCTTGAACCCCGGTGTCTCGATTACAGCCGCGCGGCGGCGCCTCGATGCGCTGGTGGCGTCGCTGAAAAAGGAATATCCGGCGGACTATCCGACCAAGGTCGCGTGGACCGTGCAGTTGATTCCGCTCAGCGAAAGCGTCGTCGCCAGCGTGCACCAATCGCTCATACTCCTGTTCGGCGCGGTCGGATTGGTCCTCCTGATCAGTTGCGTCAACGTCGCCAATCTGCTGCTCGCCAGGGCCAGCGCGCGCGGTCGCGAGGTCACGGTTCGCCTGGCTTTGGGCGCGCAGCGCACGCGCCTCATGCGAGCGCTGCTGATCGAGATTCTTCTGCTGTTCCTGCTCGGCGGCATCGCGGGTTTCGCCATTCTCTTTGGCGCCCAGGGTGTCCTGCTGCGACTTGTCCCGGAGAGTCTCCCGCGCCTCAACGACATCGGAGTGGGATGGAGCGTGCTGGGTTTTGCGGTGGCCGTCTCCGTCGCCGCCGGAACGATCTGCGGGCTTGCTCCCGCCTGGCTCATGAGTCGTGCTGATTTGATCGGCACGCTACGACTGGACTCACGCGGCTCCAAGGGTTCCAAGGAACGCTCGCGTGCCCGCCAGATTCTGGTCATCAGCGAATTGGCGCTCTCCTTGGTGCTCATGGTCGCCGCCAGTCTTCTCTTGCGCAGCTTTTGGGACTTGTTCAACGTGCGGCCCGGTTTCAATCCGAGCGGCGTGATGGTCGTTCAGAGCTGGCTGCCTCGACCGAACGACTCCACGGCGGATATCTATCACACCGCCACGCAGGAAGCGGTCTTGCTGCGCGAGATTCTTCGTCGCACCCGAAACCTGCCGGGCGTGGAAGAAGTGGCGATCGGCAACGCGGGCGCGCTTCCGCTGGATCACAGCAAGGGCGATCTGGTGCCACTCGCCTTGCTTCGCGAAGGCGTCGGGACGAAGGTCATCGAAGCTCCCGCGATCGGTGGTGCCCTCGTTACGCCCGAATACTTCCATCTCTTGGGCATCCCGCTCGAGGGCGGACGTACGTTCACCGACCAGGACCTCGAGTTTACGCCCCAGATCGCGGTCATTAATCGGGCCGCGGCTCGCGCCTACTGGCCGGGCCAGGATCCGTTGGGCAAACGTGTCCACCTCATCGGGCCGGGCGGGTCTCCGAGCCCCGCCTGGACCACGATCGTCGGCGTGGTTGGGGATGCTCGCACGGAATCCTTGGGCGAAGCGGTCGCTCCGCAGGTCTATCTCAGCCTGTACCAGCGCGCCTTCCAGGCCAGCGCGAACCAGCGGGGCCTCCAAGGGCGGGCCGTCTTTCTTCGCGGACAACTCGATCCGCGAGCCATCCCCGCGCAAGTTCGCCAGCAGATTCAGTCCGTCGACCCGGAACTGCCCATCTTCGGTGCCGAGACCATGGACGACGTCATCTCCGCCTCGCTCTCGGTCAGGCGATTCTCGATGGAAATGGTGGGGTTCTTCGCGGCCACGGCCTTGCTGCTCGCCGGACTGGGCATCTACGGCACGATCTCCTTTGTGGTGAACGAACAAAAACGGGAGTTCGCGATTCGCCTCGCGCTGGGAATTCAAAAAGGCGATATCCTCGCGATGGTCCTGCGCCGGGGACTCCGTCTCGCCGCCGCCGGCGCGGCGATAGGGTTGGTCGGTGCGCTCATCGTCTCGCGCCTCATGGCCGGGCTCCTCTACGGCGTGTCGCCTACCGACATCCCCACCTTCGCCGGCGTCACCCTCGTCCTCACCGCTGTCGCGCTGGCCGCCAGCTATGTCCCGGCGCTTCGTGCCATGCGCCTCGATCCCATCACCATCCTCCAGTCCGAATAACCAGGTATCCGACAATGCGCGTGCGCACATACGCAGTGACCCTTGCGATCGCCCTGTTCCCACGTCTCGTCGCCGGACAGGGCAGTCCCACGGCCGACGCCCTGCGCGATATCGCGACGAGCCGAGCGAAGGTCCTGATGGCCGCGGCCGATCTCATGCCGGCCGACAAGTACGGGTTCAAACCGACGCCGGCCGAGAACAGCTTCGCCCACATCATCGATCATCTGGCCTTCTACAACGATTATTTCTGCGGCGACCTCTCCGGGCAGAAGGCCCCGACGCGAACCAAGGTGGATTCGACGGCCGGCAAGGACGCGTTGACCGCCAGGTTAAAGGAGACGTTCGACTTCTGCGCTCAGGCACTCGCGGCGGTCGACGACTCCAAGCTCGGTGAGCAGATACCTTCGTTCGGGGGCAAGACCGCCACCCGAGCCTGGATGATGATGATTACCGCGGCTGACTGGTACGACCATTACAGCCAGTTGGCCATCTACCTTCGGCTGAACGGCATCCTTCCGCCTACGGCAAAGCCCAAAGCGTGATGTGATGTCCGAGATCAGGCACGTTCGCCAAACGGTCCCATCGCTCCCAGACGCACGGTGAGCAGTTCGACAGCGGTGTGGGCAATGTGCGGCCCCTGCTGCGTGCCGGCAGGCGTAGTCCAGAACGTGCCCGCCTCACAGCGCCGTCCGCCGGTTTCGACCGTGCCCGACAGGACGAACACGAATTCATCGGCCGGATGAACGTGGACGGGGATGATAGTCCCCGCCGCCAGTCGGGCGCGATGGATGGAACCGTCCGCCACGGGTTGCGCGAGCGGTAGCAGCTCCACACCCGGCAGGAAGTCGATCGTCGTCCAGGCGCTATCGCCCGGCGAGATAAAATGTTGCTTGCCCATTGCGGTTCTCCCGGAAACGGATAATCTGCGTGTAAATGGTAACCTGAGGTTCCTATATGTCGCAACACCGGCGTGAGGAGGCGAGGAGCCGGAACATGCGCCAGCTGCTGCTCCGCGCCGCTCGCATCGTGAATCATGATGTGGTCGAGGGTCTGCACGCGCGCGGCTATAGTAGCCTGCGCTCCACGCACACCACGCTGCTCTCCAACATGCCGCTTGCTGGCGGGACCGTCAGCGAGACGGCCGAGCGCGCGTGCGTGACCAAGCAGGCGATGGGTCGGTTAGCGGGCGACCTCGAGGAAGCAGGCTATATCCACGTCGTGGGTAACCCCGCCGATGGGCGTGAAAGAATGCTCAGGCTGACGAAGGCCGGGGCCAAACTCATGCGGGAGAGCCTCGAATTGATGGCGGACCTCGAGCGACAGTATGGTCTGCTCATCGGCCGTGATCGGTTGAGAGCACTGCTGGATGGCTTGCGGGCCTTCAACGAGGCCGTCGCGGAGGAACACTAGCTCGCTGGTGTAGCGGATCTTCGGGTCACGCCGTCGTTTATCTGAACGATCGCGAGAATCTGTTTCAAGATTTGCTCCGAGCGACGTTGTCCGTAGCGGGTATTGTACGCGCTCGAGGTGATGGCGATCGTGAGACTGTCCCGGGGCACGATGTAGATCTTGTTGCCGCCATTGCCGGACGCGAAGTGAACGACGATCGTGTCACCGTTCCGATCGTAGGACTTCGTGTACCACATGTATCCATATGCGTCGGCATAAGGGTCGCTCGCGCTGATGGGCACGAGTGACGCCAGCGCCTGCGCCACGTAGCGTGCGCTCACGATGCGATGGCCATCGCGTAGGCCGCCATTGAGATACAAGTCGCCGATGCGCGCCATGTCTCGCAGGGAGATCGAGAGATTCCCTTGCCCGACGCCCTCGCCCCGCGGACCTCGGCGCCACCGGTATTGGCGGATGCCGAGGGGCCGGAACAGGGTCGTCTCCGCGAAGACGGACAGCGGCCCTCCGGCCGCGCGTTCGACCGCCGCGCCGGTCAGATACGCGTTCAGTGATGCGTAGACGTATCGCGTTCCCGGCGGCCACTTCACGGGCACGTGACCGGCAAAGGCGAGCCAGTCGTTGCTCTGATCGAGCTTGCTCTCATTGCCGGGCGACGCGGGGTCGGCATCGTCGTCGTCCAGGCCGGAGCGCATGGTCAGGAGATCGCGCAACGCGATACCACCGTACATGGCGCGATCCAATGGCAGTAGCTCGGCGATCGAGACGTCGACGTCTCGGATGAGCCCGCGATCGATGGCAATGCCGGCGAGTGTCGATGTGATACTCTTCGTCGCGGAGCGAATGTCGTGCAGTGTCGTCGAGTCATCGCCGTTGAAGTAGGCTTCCGCGACTCTGCGGCCCCGCTGCTCGATGAGCACCCCTTTGAGGTCGCGGAGAGTGTCGCGGCGCAGGGCGGCGAACAGACTGTCAAAGGCGGCATCGCGGGGAGTGAGAGCGCCCAACCGCTGTGGCTCCGGACGCGCCGGAGGATTGCTCCACGCGAGACCGCCAAGGGCGAGGAGTCCCATGGCCGCGGCCGCGATGCGCCGCGTCATTGACCCGCCTTGGCACTTGGCGTCGGCCGGTTCTCCCAGATCACGTTGATGATCTTCCACTCCCCATTCCACTTGATCTCCTCGAGGAAATCGACCCAGGTCGTGGCGTCAATGCGGACGACCGCATCGTTCCC